>Ga0272440_1002664_pt1 | contig 13745 bp, 11 predicted proteins | sample SSMMMBAug17_FD_192440 | JGI IMG/M metagenome (GOLD analysis project Ga0272440, IMG submission 192440) | Marine sediment archaeal communities from Little Sippewissett salt marsh, Falmouth, MA, United States - SSM-MMB-Aug17 | ecosystem: Environmental > Aquatic > Marine > Wetlands > Sediment ...
ATAAAAAATTATATTTAAATATAACTACCTGTTAATATTAGGTATTTTAAACGCATCCAGATTGGTCATATTTGCTTATATTTCAATTAGTTAATTAAACACACAACATAACACTGAAGAAGATGAATAAGATGAAAAAAACACTTTAAATTCATCTTATTCGGCATCCTTCATATTCCAGTTAACACATTTTTATTTGTAATATTTATCTTATGTAGAGACGCACGGCTGTGCGTCTCCGAGCAAAGAAAGGACATACATTTTTATGTTCTTAACTTTCAAAGAATTGATCGACCTTTCTTCGCCCGGAGACGCACAGCCGTGCGTCTCTACAAATGGAAACACAATCATAATTTCGGAAAAGTGTTAACTACTTTTCAACAAATATGAAAGATGCCTAACTCTGCATGTTCTTCTGTGATATGTGACCATCTTTCATCAGTAAGTCTTATTGGAATTTCATTATTTGATTTGACAACCTCAAGCATAAAAAATATTATCTTTTTTCATCGTAATCATGGTTCAAAAACAGAATGAGCAATTATGAAGAAATGAGGAACTTGTTTTTTAGGTTTTCCTAACTTTGCTCATAATGAGAAAAATGCATAGAAAAGGTACCCCGTCCCTGAGTTGCCGAACGAAGCGACGTTGAATAACCAAACATATGAGACAATGGCACGACTGCTTTGATCACCTGAATTCCTTTTCGTGCTGAAATATCAACGATCTTACCATTAAGAGAATTAATATCACCAATCGTTTCTCCCATAAACTCTTCAGGAACAATCACTTCAACTTTCATAATGGGTTCCAGTAAAAATGGCTGCCCATTTTGAAGACCATCCTTGCAAGCCATTGATGCAGAAACCTTAAATGCCAGCTCGGTACTATGAGATTCTTTGATTGTAGCCGCAATCAAAGCCACTTCAACATCAAGCACAGGGTAACCCATAACAACACCACTTTCCAGAGATTCGGACACGCCCTGTTCCACAGCAGCAATAAAAGCTTCTGGAACATCATCTGTAGACACTTTTGATACAAATCGATTGCCAGTTCCGCGTTTTAGTGGGGTTAATTTCAATTGAGTTTTGGCATAATGCAACTGACCGGCAAGTTCTTTTTCAAACTCTGTGGTGGCTTCAGTTTCGTTTTTAATGCTCTCTCTGAACATCACTTGAGGCTTACCAACGCGCACCATGGTGTTGAACTCACGTTCCATTCGACTGACAATGACTTCCAGGTGCAACTCACCCATTCCAGAAATGATCGTCTGGCCGGTTTCTTCATCTTCAAAGGTCTTAAATGTGGGATCTTCCATGGAAAGTTTTTCAAGAACATCCTTGAGACGTTCTTCATCAGCATGAGATTTGGGCTCAATTGCTGAGGATATGACTGGTTCGTAACTATCGATATTTTCTAAAAGAACAGGATGGGCAGGATCACAAAGGGTTTCTCCGGTACCTGAAAACTTTAATCCCACCACGCCGACGATTTTACCAGGTCCAGCTTCTTGAATGCGTTTGCGTTTATTGGCATGCATTTCCAAAATACGAGAGAGCTTTTCCTTTTTGTTTTGAACGCCATTGTAAACATCCTGAGCGGTTTTTATCATTCCACTATAAACACGCACATAGGATAATTTCCGACCTTCCATCATGGAAACTTTAAAAATTAAGGCAGAAAGGGGAGCAGATTCAACTGGCGGGCAAGGAACAGGATCATTATTTTTTGGAGAAATACCATATAATGGCGGAATATCGTATGGAGAAGGCAAATAATGCATAATCGCATCCAGCAAAGGCTGAACACCTTTGTTACGTAAAGCAGAACCACACATGATTGGCACAAGCTTGAGAGAAATGGTCGCTTTACGAATGGCAGCAATGAGGTCCGCCTCTGTAATGGTTTCTTCAGCAAGATAGGCTTCCATAATCGTATCATCAACATCTGCCAGGGTTTCGATCATTTTTTCACGATACTCATTGGCCATATCCAATATATCATCCTGTATACCTGAACTGCTGAATGTATTTCCAAGAATATCGTTATCCCAGGTGATCTGGTTCATATGAACAAGATCCACAATACCATAAAACTGGTCTTCCGCTCCCACAGGTAACTGAATAATTAATGGATTGGCTCCCAGACGTTTGGTCATCATATCTACTACATTAAAAAAATTGGCGCCAATGCGATCCATTTTATTGATAAACGCAATTTTGGGAATGCAATACTTGTCAGCCTGATGCCAAACTGTTTCTGATTGAGGTTCCACGCCACCGACCGCACAAAATACGCCAATGGCACCATCAAGCACGCGAAGAGATCGTTCAACCTCTATTGTGAAATCCACATGACCGGGTGTATCAATGAGTTGAATTTCTATATTTTTCCATTCACAAGTTGTCACCGCAGAGGTAATGGTGATTCCGCGCTCTTGTTCATCGGTCATCCAGTCCATGACAGCTTCGCCATCATGAACCTCTCCCATTTTGTGGGAACGGCCCGTGTAAAACAGAATTCGCTCTGTTACAGTGGTTTTACCGGCATCAATATGGGCAATGATGCCGATATTTCTTAAACAATCGATATGTTTCTTTTTTTTCATCTTATCATCAACATGTTGGTGGTAAATGGATATCGTATATCCAGATGGCCAGTCAGCGTATTCGCTTCCTGCCCGCCGATCACAAACTTAACCCGCTCAATTTCACGAATATTTAAAGTCAGCGTGTTTACAATGGAATATATCGATAGAATTTCTTGTGTTACCCCACCGGGTAAGTGGGTTATAATAGTTTGTTTCAAGTCTACATAGGCTGTGTGACTGTTATAATCGATATATACTGCTCTCAGAAAATCCCCTTTGGGCAAAATTGCATTTAAGTTGCTGTTTGGGCCATTGAATAAAGCTTTCAATAATAGTCGTGCATATTGACAGGGACTTTTGGGATGTGAAAGCACGCGATCTTCAGCTTTCAAAAATTGCTCGGTTTCATCTGAATAATACAGGTGCGCCATTTTTTTGGACTGATGTGAATTCGAAATCGCTTTATCCATTTGATTGTTTTGTGTTTCTGTACTTTCCTGAAGATCCCATGCGCGAATTATTGCGCTCAATACATTTTCAGTGGTTGTTACAAAGTCAATCATCTTTATGTCGAAGTAATACACTCCGGTCATCACAATGATGATTGGTGTTAGCAGGCCAATTAAAGCAAAACCGCAATAGCGAAGCACTTTTTTCATATGTTATTTTTATTTCGTTTTCTGGTGTTCGACGAACTGAGCAGCATCCAGTGCCGCGATACAGCCCTCAGCAGCAGCTATCACAATTTGCTTGGCATAATTATTTCTCAAATCACCAATGGCATAAAGCCCCTCTTTCGATGTTCGACACCGCTCATCTGTTTCAATATATCCTTCTGAAGTACGTGGAATATCTTGGGGAACAATGGCATTATTGGGAATGTAGCCAATAAAAATAAAAATACCATCTAACTCCAGTTTTTGATTTTTATCTGCTTTTAAGTCTTTATAAACCAAGCCATTGACCGATTGGCCATTATCAGTGATTTCAACCGGGATTGTATGCCATAAGATTTCAACCTTGGGATCGGACTGGATGCGCTGTTGAAGAATGGCTCCAGCGCGAAGCTGATCGCGTCGATGGAGTAAATACACTTTTTTCGCCAGTTTGGACAGGTAGAGTGCCTCTTCAACAGCGGTATCTCCCCCACCGATTACAGCAACTATTTTGTTGCGATAAAAGAAACCATCACAGGTTGCGCAATAGGAAACGCCGCGACCATAGAGTTCCTGTTCGCCAGGGATTCCCAGATTTCGACTGCGTCCACCACAGGCCAGTATCACAGATTTGGTTTGATATATGGTACCATTGGTCAAAGAAACTGCAAATCCTTTTGGATCCAATGGGGTAACAGACTTTACTTCTTCTTGGATGGTTTCTAATTCAAATTTTTTGGCATGGTCATAAAATTTTTGAGAAAGGTCGAATCCATTTATACTGTCAAAGCCCGGATAATTTTCAACCATGTCTGTCATAGTCATTTGGCCGCCATAGGCACCTTTTTCGATAAGCAGGGTTTTTAAAGTTGCCCGCATGGCATAGATGCCAGCTGTCAGGCCACCCGGCCCACCGCCAATGATAATCAAATCATAATCCATAATTGTTTATCCTATTTTTTGATTGTTTTCCGAGGCAATCACTCATCCTTACCAAACCGGCGATTCCGATTTTCAAAATCCGAAAGAATTGACAGATATTCCGCCTCTGAAAAATCAGGCCACAAGGTTTTTGTGATATATAATTCAGAATATGCAATCTGCCACAATAAAAAATTGCTAATTCTCATTTCTCCACTGGTCCGGATTAGCAAATCCGGATCAGGCATATGAGCGGTTGATAAATATTGGCCAAATGTCTCCTCAGTAATTTGTTCAGCAGCCAAATTACCATTTTGAATGTCAAGAGCATAGTTTTTTGCTGCCTGCACAATATCATCACGTCCACCATAGCTTAAGGCAAGATTTAGGACCATTGCATCATTTTGCGATGTTGCATCCATGGTTTCTTTTAGCGTCTGTTGGACATCTTCGGGGAGTCGATGGGTTTGACCAATGGTCATCAGCCGAATATTGTTTTCCATTAATTCTTCTTTTTCTGATTTCAAAAATCTTTTCAACAAATGCATCAATGCTGAGACTTCAGTTTTGGATCGCTGCCAGTTTTCAGTGGAAAAGGCATACAAGGTCAAAAAAGAAATCCCCAATTTTCGAGATGTACGCGTGACAGTACGAACAGTTTCCGCCCCTTTTTCATGACCCTGCGTTCTTTTCCACAAGCGTTTTTTTGCCCATCGACCATTGCCATCCATAATAATTGCAACGTGTCGAGGAACCCCTGTTTTCTGAAACATAATTTAGCTCGCCTTTTATCAGGGACAGATATTAGAATTCAAGAATTTCTTCTTCTTTCTTTTTGCAGATACCATCCACCTGCTCAATAAACTTATCTGTAATTTTTTGAATTTCATCCTGTCCCTTAAACAATTCATCTTCAGTTATATCGCCATCTTTCTTCATGGATTTTAGCATTTCATTGGATTCTCTACGAATATTTCGGATAGAAATTTTTCGTTCTTCACCCATTTTATTGACTTTTTTGACCAACTCTTTCCGACGTTCCTCAGTAAGGGGTGGAATTGACAAACGAATAATTTTACCATCGTTGGCAGGAGTGAGACCCAAGTCCGATTTTAAAATCGCTTTTTCGATATCGCCAATAACAGAAGCATCCCAAGGTTGAATGGTAATCAGGCGACTTTCAGGAACCGACAGAGTTGACATTTGGTTGAGTGGGGTTCGTGTACCATAATAATCAACACGAATACCATCTAGTAATGACAAAGATGCTCGTCCGGTGCGAACTTTTTGCAACTCTTTGGTAAAACCTTCTTTGGATTCATCCATTTTCTCTTTTGTTTCATCATATACCATATCTAACATATTGTTTCTCCTTCCTGATCATGCGGAATTGTCGCATGGTTAAATTTTTTTTTGCAGCGTCGACGATCCGATCTGCGTATAAAAAAATATACAGTGGCCATCTCGTTTTTCTCAAACTTGCGAATGAGATGGCGTATTTCAGCAATCAATGAACGTCCCAATGGCTTCACCACAGACGAAACGCTCAATATTACCAGGATTTTTAATACTCATTACCTCAATGGGTAGTTGATTATCCATCGCCAGAGAAATGGCTGTCATATCCATAACACGTAATTGTTTTTCCAGGATTTCCATATAGGTGATTTTATCAATCCACCTGGCATTCTTATCTTTCTCAGGATCTCGATCAAAAATACCATTGACTTTGGTGGCTTTAATCAAGACCTCAGCCTGGATTTCCTTTGCGCGAAGGACAGCGGCAGTATCTGTTGTAAAATAAGGATTCCCGGTACCTGCGGCAAATATAACAACGCGTTTTTTTTCAAGATGTCTGATCGCGCGGCGTAAAATATAAGATTCGGCAATTTCCTGCATATCAATTGCTGTTTGAACGCGCGTTTCAACCCCCTTATTCTGAAGAATATCTTGCAAGGCAAGGCTATTCATAACAGTGGCCAGCATGCCCATGTGGTCTGCCGATGTTCGATCCATGCCAAACGCCCCGGCTTTCACTCCGCGAAATATATTACCACCACCAACTACCAGTGCAATTTGAACCTGACGTTTATAAATTTTTTTGATTTCCTCAGCAACATAATCCAGCATCTCTGGACTAATACCAAAGGATAAATCCCCCATAAGGGCTTCACCACTTAGCTTTACAAGGACTCGTTGATATTTTGGCGTCACGTTTTATTCTCCTATTTGATATCGAACGAATCGGCGAATTGAAATTTTTTCACCTGTTTTTGCAATAACATCATTCAAATAGTCACTGATCATAAGATTGGTATCCCGGACATAGGGTTGATTCAACAAACAGCTCTCCTCATAGAATTTTTTCACCTTGCCTTCAACAATTTTTTCAATGACCTTGTCTGGTTTTCCAGTTTCTTTTGCCTGAGCGCGAAAAATCTCTTTTTCTTTTTCAACGACATCCTCGGGGATATCCTCAGCAGTAACACCAAGGGGACTGGCAGCAGCAATGTGCATGGCAATATTTTTTGCATATTCGGCAAAATCATCTGTTTTTGCAACAAAATCAGTTTCGCAATTGATTTCAACCAGGACACCCAGTTTACCTCCCATATGGATGTATGGACAAACAATACCTTCCTTGGTCTCTCGATCCGCACGCTTTTTGGCTGTTGCCAGACCTTTTTTTCTAAGGAAATCAACAGCTTTCGTCATATCTCCATCACACTCCTTGAGTGCGGCTTTACAGTCCATAATACCGGCACTTGTCGTTTCTCTCAGTTGTTTGACCATATCTGCGGTAATTGTTGACATTTATTTATCTCCTAAAATTTTTTTATCATTATAATATGAGACAACTCTGATGTTCAGTTGTCGTTATTGATACTGTCTGAAAAAGTAATGCATTCATTCCAAGGCATCGACATTTTTAAGGTTTGGCTGCCTTGTCTGTTATCAAGCCAAATAGATTATCATATGTAAAATTGATTTGCAAGAGATGCCTTAAAATCCCTGTCCCAAAGTCCCCATCGTCATATCCGCAAGTCTTTGCAAGGCAGACGAAAAAGCGGCCTTTTGAGCAGCCTTAATATCTTGAATATTGTTGGCTGGAAAATAGGGTTCTCGTTCGGTCATTGAAGCAGATTGCCAAGTTTTCTTGCCATGGCCATCAGTTAAATATGTGGAAATGGTAATTTCCACATATTTTTCTTGCGAAGCACCATCTGCAGATCGACTCAATGTATCCACTTTAACTCGCTCAATTGTTCCAGAAAAACAATATGAGCCATTTGACTGTGTTAATTGGACAGACCGAGACCGACGTATGGCTTCAATCATATAATTGGTTGCAATTACATCCAGGTCTGCCCATCGGCTCTTGTTTTGAAATACAGTAACAGATATGGATTTTACGCGTCCTCCCAGAATGCCTTCTTCACCAGCAAATCGATAACCGCATCCACAAAGCATTGAAAAAATAAATATATATACAAGTTTTTTTTTCATCACATTCATTTTACAACAATGTTAACCAGTTTATTTTTGACCAAAATCACCTTACGAATGGTTTTGTCTGTGGTGAATCGTTGCACTTTTTCGTTAGCCATTGCGGTTTCTTTAACAACTTCATCTGAAGAATCGATGGGTACCTCAATACGACCCCGCAATTTTCCATTCACCTGAACAACGATTGTAACATTGCTTTTGACCAGGGCATCTTCACGATACGTTGGCCAGGATTCATTTATTATTCCGGGTTGATGCCCCAAAATGGTCCATAATTCCTCACAAATATGGGGAACAATGGGAGACAGTAACAAAATGGCCGATTCGATAGCAAATCGCAAAACTGAAGGATAGTTTTCATCCTTTGTTTGCTTAAATGCAAATATGGCATTGATCAGTTCCATCACCGCACTGATTGCTGTATTGAAATGAAATCGATTATCAATATCCTGGGTCACTCGTTTAATAGTTTCATGGGTTTTCTGATAAAGTTCTTTCAGTCCAGGACTAAGTTCGTCAAGGCTCCCCTGAAATGGAACAGCTGATTTCAACAATAACAGATTCATTTCAACCGCACGCCAGAGACGATTTAAAAACCGATAGCCGCCCTCAACGCCCTGTTCGCTCCACTCCAGATCGCGTTCAGGTGGCGCGGCAAAGAGACAAAAAATGCGCATGGTATCTGCGCCATATTTTTCAAGTAAAAAATTGGGATCCACCACATTTTTTTTGGATTTGGACATTTTTTCAATGCGACCTATTTTAACCGGTTGCTGGCAAATTTGGCACACGCGCTGTTCATCATCTTTTACCGCTTGTTCCGGAAACAAAAAACCATGTTCCGGACAGGTGACAGTTTCCTTACAGACCATTCCCTGAGTTAACAATCGGGTAAAGGGTTCTTTACATTTGATCAGCCCTAGATCGTTAAGTACGCGTGTAAAATATCTGGAATACAATAAATGTAAAATAGCATGCTCGACACCGCCAATGTATTGATCCACAGGCATCCAGTAATCAGCCGATGATGGATCAAACATGCCTTGATCGAATTTGGGACTGCAATATCTCGCAAAATACCACGATGATTCTACAAAGGTGTCCATTGTATCGGTTTCTCGGCGAGCATCAGTGTTGCCACATTTGGGACAGCTTGTTTTGATAAAACTCTCTAATTCGGGCAATGGTGATTGTCCGCCCTCAAGAAGGTTGGCATCCTCAGGCAATACAATGGGAAGATCTGTCAAGCGGGCCGGTACAATACCGCAGTCATCACAATGAACCATTGGGACGGGCGCGCCCCAGTAACGTTGGCGAGATATTCCCCAATCTCTCAAGCGAAAATTAACAGTTTTCTTGCCCAAATTGTTTTGTTCAAGATATTCAGCAATGGCTTCCAGGCCATCAACATTGGATATACCATCAAACTGACCGGAATTAACCATTTTTCCCTCGCCTGTGTAAGCCTCGGTCATTGTGCTCGGGTCGAGCGTCTCTTTCTCTGGTTGGATCACCACCTGAATATCTAACTGATATTTTTTCGCAAATTCAAAATCACGTTGATCATGGGCAGGAACAGCCATCACTGCGCCAGTGCCATAGTCCATCAGAACAAAATTAGCGGTGTAAATGGGCATCCGGCGTTTTGTCATGGGGTTGATACAATATGCACCGGTAAAAATGCCCTCTTTTTCATATCCATCGGCAGCACGTTTGCTTTTATCCTGGTTGGCCATCCGGTTGATAAAGTTCTGCACTTCTTTTTCTTGCTCTGTATGTTTTGAAAGTTCGGCAACCAATGGATTTTCCGGTGCAAGGCTCATAAACGTCGCACCAAAAACAGTATCCTGGCGGGTCGTAAAAACAGTGATATGCGTATCGCTATTTTCAATGGGAAAGTGAATTTCCGCACCATAGCTCTTACCAATCCAGTTTTTTTGCATGGTGATTACTTTTTCAGGCCATCCTGGCAGTTTATCGCAATACTGCAAAAGATCATCGGCATAGTCTGTGGTTCTAAAAAACCATTGGGGAAGGTTTTTTTGCTGAACTTCCTGACCACATCGCCAGCATTCTCCTTGTTCTACCTGTTCATTTGCAAGGACTGTCTGACAGGGTTCACACCAATTAACATAGGAAGATTTTCGATAAGCCATCCCTTTTTCAAACATTTGAATAAACAGCCATTGTTCCCATCGGTAATATTCGGGTCGGCATGTGGTGATTTCTCTGCTCCAATCGTAGCTAAATCCTATTTTTTTCAACTGGTTGCGCATATAGTCAATATTTTCATATGTCCATTTGGCCGGGTGGGTATTGTTGGCAATTGCAGCATTTTCAGCAGGCATACCAAAAGCATCCCATCCCATGGGATGAAGTACATTGAATCCCCGCATGCGCTTGTATCTGGCAACAACGTCGCCAATCGTATAATTCCTGACGTGGCCGATATGAATTTTTCCTGATGGATAGGGAAACATTTCCATGAGATAGTATTTTTCGCGTGAATGGTCTTCAACGACTTTGAATAAATTTTCTTTTTCCCAAAATTCCTGCCATCGGGATTCAATAGCTTTGGGATTATATTTTTCGTCCATCTAATGTCCTCCGGAAGTTTAAATTGAACAAGTCTTGTTCAAACCGAGCTTTATAATAATTATTCAAGCTCGGAGAATCATTTCCCCATTTCAATATTAACGATTTAGGTCAAAAATCAACACATTCTGTTTTGGGGAAGAAAAACGTGTCGATATTAATGGGAATCAAAACCCAATCTGTCATTAAAAAGAGGGTTACACAGAATTATGCCATAGATTCCTGGCTCACTTTTAAGTAGTGACCATTTGAGGAGATTGAGTGGCCTGAGAGATTGCTTCCAATTGTGTTTTCAGTCCCTGCATCATTTGATTGTATTGATCTATGGCAATGGTTTTCATGGATTTTAATTGGTTTAACAAGTCCATTTGGCCAAGAATCTTTCCTTCTTCTAAGCCTTCTTCTCTACCTTCTTCTCTGCCTTCTTCTTTAGCAATTAATTCAATACTGGTTAAAGCAAGAAATTTCATTTTGCATTCCTCCTCTATTTTGTAAATCTTTTTTTTATAGGATGTTGCAAGCTCTCTGGGTAACATCATTATCCAGTCTATAAATTGAAACAATGCATACCCTTTTTCAGGCGAAAACCTTTTATTATGCATCATCCGGGTCAGTTCAATTTTCCAATGCAGCCGATTGTCATGATTTCCTTTGGTTTCCAGCATCTTTAGGTGTGCCATGACAACGATTGCAAAGGGATTTGTCGATTTTTCCAGCTCATCCCATCGGTCTTTGTAGTCCAACAGTTTGATAATGGGGAATTCAAAAGACTTACGTGTACCCCAAATTTCTGAACGATAGCTTGATGGTCGCCATTCTGGATGATCATCAACCAGTATTGCAAAGCTGGCAACCAGCATTTGGTATAGATCTTCCAATCGGTTGGAGTAGGTAAACATTCGCTTGGGAAAACTGGATTGTCGTTGTCCCTGAATTTCAAGATGAAATAATACCCATTTAATTTCTCCGGAAAGGCGATAAATCTGCACCAATTTATCAACAAATCGCCGGCCAGTTTTGGAATCGCGCATGATCTGAGATAACTCTTTGTCCAAAAAAAGGGGTGATTTACTCCAGTCGATATCTTTCGCAATTTCTGGTGCAAAAAATTCAACGCAATCTTGAAACAGGGAACCTATCACATCTTTCCATGGAGAGTCAATATCATGCGTCAGCTTTGATAAAAGCCTTTTTTTTACTTCTGATTTTAACGTATGCACAATGATTTCATATGAATTAATAATGAATTCAAGAAAATCATCAACATATAAATCATTGAAGCTGTGAATCCAGATCCATTCTTTTTTTCCATAGATCTTAGAGGGATTGATATCTGGATGCTGGATTAATTGATGATAATCATCTTTCGCACATTTTAACCGAATGCCACTTGGATTAATCATTGCAAATGTTTTGCCGAAAATTTGGAAATACTCATCCTGGTTTTTTATCACATATTTGGTTTCTGGTAGCTGAAGGCACCATGATCTGAACAGTCTGATATCTATGGTCATTCATAAGTTCCTTTTTGATATTGTGTTGAAATAGAACTGCAACGCTCCGGTTGACATAATTGACTTAAAAAGTCAAGCTGGAACATCCATTAAGGTTTCACGCGCATGGGCAATTGTTTTTTCTGTAATCGTTTCACCACCCAGCATTCGGGCAATTTCCTGGATACGCTCCTCATGATTAATTGGGCGGATTGTGGTATGGGTTCTGTCATTACTGACATGTTTTTTGATTTGAAAATGATTTTTTCCATACTTGGCAATTTGAGGTAAGTGAGTGATACATATTATCTGGTGATGTTCACTCAACGAATGCATTTTCATTCCCACCATTTCTGCAACACCACCACCGATACCGGCATCGACTTCATCAAAGACCACAGTGGAAACCGATTCGATACCGGCCAGAATGGCTTTTAAGGCCAACACAACCCTGGACAATTCTCCGCCAGAAGCAATGGCTGCCAAGGGTTTCATTTCCTCGCCAACATTGGGCGCGATAAGAAAGTTGACCTGATCCATGCCAGTTTCTGTAAAAACACACTGATCATCTGATAAAAATGGATTGGATTGCTTATCTTTAGGGCGTCCGGATATTTGAACCTGAAAACGTGTTTTGTTCATTTTTAGTTGATGAAGTTCTTGTTCAACTGACTTGGATAATTTACATGCCCATTCCTTTCGTTTTTTAGATAATTCGTAAATTTTTTGTCTGAGATTTTCGTAATACGTATTAACCGCTTTTTCTGCCTGCTGAATTTGATCTTCAATGGAATCAATCCCATCCAGTTCATTGTGAATTTTTTGATAATGCGCTTCAATGGATGAAAGCGAACCGCCATACTTTCGCTTCAATTGACTCAGCAAATAGAGACGATCCTCAACCGCTTGCAATCGCTGATTGTCCATATGAATATTATCCAGATAATGTCGAAATTCAGCGGTGATATCTTCAATCAAAACACTGGCTTCTTGAACACGATCACATGTGGGAGTCAGGCTTTGATCCAGCCCAGCAGCCTGTTCAATATCTTTGTAAATACGACTTAATACTTCATAAATAGCACCTTCAGCGTCATATAGTTGTTCAACCCCATGGCTGATTTTTTGAAAAATGGTCTCTGCATGTTGTAAACGCATATGTTCATTTTCCAACAATTTGTCTTCATTTTCAGCAATGGCAGCATCAGATATTTCTTTTGCCTGAAACTTGATTAACTCCAGATGTTCTTCTTGTTTTGCCTGCTGGGTTTTGAGACGATTCAGATGATCTATTTTGGGCAGTAATTGATGATACAATTGCGAGACTGTATCACGCAAAGGTACGAGTTTGGCAAACTGATCGAGGAATAGCAAATGTTCATCCTCGTTGAGTAATCGTTGGTGCGCATGTTGTCCGGAAATATTCACAAGGCTCGCAGTCAGTTGAGACAGTAATTGAATTGTGGACTGGCGGTCATTAATATAAATTTTGTGCCGTTCCTTTCGTGAAATAACCCGACGAATTAATAAGCCATCATCAGGGTTGAAATCATGGGATATCATCATTTTTTTGACATGCGAGTGGTTGTCAATTTCAAAAAAACCTTCAACCTCAGCTACATCTGTACCTGTGCGGATATATTTTCCGGTAGCACGATGGCCCAGCAGCAGGTTAAGGGCATTAATAATTATGGATTTTCCTGCACCGGTTTCTCCACTGAGGACAGTCAGACCATTTGAAAACCGGATATCCAGTTTTTCTATAATCGCAAAGTTTTTAATACGTAATTCTTTTAGCATGTTTAAATTCCTGTAAAAAAAATCCAGGAGTAAAGAATTTGATGCGGAGTTCATGTGGTTTTGTGGCATCCTTCATATTTGCTGAAAAGTAGTTAACACTTTTTCTCGTTCCCAGGCTCTGCCTGGGAATGCATACTTGGCGGCTCTGCCGCCTAAACATTGGTATAGGCGGCAGAGCCG
>Ga0272440_1002665_pt1 | contig 13744 bp, 9 predicted proteins | sample SSMMMBAug17_FD_192440 | JGI IMG/M metagenome (GOLD analysis project Ga0272440, IMG submission 192440) | Marine sediment archaeal communities from Little Sippewissett salt marsh, Falmouth, MA, United States - SSM-MMB-Aug17 | ecosystem: Environmental > Aquatic > Marine > Wetlands > Sediment ...
GCGAACCTTATGTTCGCCCTCGAACTAATAACGCTTTCGTTCCTATGTACGATGGGCGAACATAAGGTTCGCCCCTACACGTTCTTGGCACATAAGTAAATGAGAAATTTATTTTTCGAGCATTCCTAAGTAGCACCTTTCAGGGCTAAGAAAAATCCAAAAGCATGCCTTACATGTGAACACAGCAATTTAAAATGTTAATTATATTTTATATTTCATTCCCTGATCAAACTTTACATGTGAAGTGTAAAAATTAAATATCCGACTGAAACAAAAATAAACACACTATATCGTTCTGGCCATCATACCATTAAACCGATAACTTTATATATTGCTTTTGAATTCAATATGTTAAATAAATATTCATATGGATTCAGGTTTTTTTATTTTGAAATTAAATATAATAGTTTGATTTACAGTGTTTAGATCCTACTTTACACTTAAGCAACCTTCGTGCCTATTTAAAAAAAATTTAAAAGTAAATGTCTCTATTACATGTAAAATGTTTACAGTTGTTCATACATTCTATTTTTTTCTGTTCATTAATGGAAGATCATGATATATTACAAATTTTTTAAATTTGTCCATTGATAAATGTCAATGGGCCATGATTAACTTGTTTAAACATAAAGGATTTTTTATGAACAAACATTTGTTTTGGATCACAATTGGTTTTTGTTTTCTTTTAATGCAAGCAGTCAGTCCAGCGATTGCGACAACATATCGTTTGACTTACAGTATTTTCTTTCCGGCGACACATGGACAATGCAAGGCTGGTATTGCTTGGGCAAAACAAATTGAAGAAAGAACAAAGGGCCAGGTAAGAATTACAGTTTTTCCAGGCGGCGCATTGACCAGAGCCAATCAATGCTATGATGGTGTCGTGAAAGGTATTACTGATATTGGCATGTCTTGTTTTGCTTATACGCGTGGCCGATTTCCAGTTATGGAAGCTGCTGATTTGCCATTGGGTTATCCCTCAGGTCTGGCAGCATCACGTGTGGTTAATGCCTTTTACCAACAGGTCAAGCCAAAGGAACTTAAAGATGTTCAGGTCATGTATTTACATGCACATGGGCCTGGTTTGTTACACACCAAAAAGCCGGTTCAAAAACTGGAAGATTTGTATAAAATGAAAATTCGTTCTACCGGATTGAGCACCAAAATTGTTGAAGCCCTCAGCGCGGTACCTGTCGCCATGCCACAGGGTTCAACTTATGAATCGCTTCAGAAGGGTGTTGTTGAAGGCACATTTGGACCAATGGAAGTTCTCAAAGGATGGCGTCAGGCTGAGGTTGTCCGATATACAACCAATTGTAAACAAATTGGGTACACAACGTCCATGTTTGTGGTTATGAATCGTGCAAAATGGAATAGCCTTCCTGCGGAAATTCAAGCGGTTATTAATAGTGTTAATCGGGAGTGGGTTGATGTGCATGGTGTCGCATGGGATGCCCTTGATGATCAGGGACGCGATTTCGCCCTTCAACAAAAAAATCATATTTTTGCATTATCAGAAAATGAAGCTGAACGATGGGAAAAGGCAGTAGAACCGGTAATTTATGACTATATTGATAAAGTGAAAACAAAGAATCTCAATGGCAAAGATTATGTTGACCGCCTTGCAAAACTGATCAAAGAACAAAATTAGAATTCCGCTCATATTAAATGAATGATAAAACAAGAATCAATCCAATGCAGCGGTGCATAAATCTTGCTTTTTTAATAGAAGCGCGTCATAATCTATAATAATTTTTTCGGATAGGTTATATCTTATCCATATTTTTGATGTCGCAAGGATTAAAATCCTTGCTTAAAAGGAGTTTTCATGAGTGAAACAGTTGACAAAATAAGGAATATCGCCATTGTAGCACATGGCGGCGCGGGGAAAACATCTCTCGCCGAAGCCATGCTTTACAATGGAAAGTTGACCAATCGACTGGGTAGGGTCGAAGATGGTAACACTGTGATGGATTTTGAACCAGAAGAAGTGAAACGTCAGACAAGTATCAATGCGGGTTTTCATCAGGTTCTCTGGAAAAAACATGCAATTGATATTGTAGATACGCCGGGTGATCAAAACTTTTTTAATGACACCAAGAGTTGTTTGATGGCCACTGATAGTGCAGTTTTTGTTGTTGATGCAATTGATGGCGTTAAGGTCCAGACAGAACAGGCATGGGAATTTGCCGATGAATATAATTCACCTCGAATGATTGTACTGAATAAACTGGATCGTGATAATACAGATTTTCAAAAAGCCATTTCCGATATTGGAGAATCCCTTGACATACGACCTTTAGTTGTCCATTTACCCCTGGGAACTGCTTCGGATTTCAAAGGCTTGATCAATCTTATCGATATGAAAGCATATACTTACACGAATGGAAAAGCCAGCGCAGGTGATATTCCTGATGAATTCAAAGCTGATGCCGAAGCTGCAAGAGAAGAATTTATCGAAAGTGTGGCTGAAGCCGATGATGAACTTGTTGAGCGGTATCTTGAAGGTGAAGAATTAACCAATGATGAAATCAAGCAGGCTTTACGTACCGGAACAATCAATCGGAATTTTGTACCAGTGCTCGTTACATCTGCTACAAACGACATTGGTATCGATAAAACTTTAGATTTTATCACAGAGTGTATGCCTTCACCTGAAGACAGAGAACCGCGTAAAGCCAAAATTGCGGACTCTGATGAAGAAATCGACTGTTTACCCGATCCCAACGCCCCATTTTCAGCAATTGTTTTTAAGACAATGGCAGATCCCTATGCGGGAAGACTGACAATTTGTCGTATCATTACAGGTTCATTGGGTAAGGATGGCGGGTTTTACAATACATGCAAGTCATGTAAAGAGCGATACAGCCAATTGCTTCGGATATGCGGGAAAGATCAAAAAACAATTACTAAAGCCATTCCTGGTGAAATTATCGCTTTTTCTAAACTTAAAGAGACTCAAACAGGCGACACCATTTGTGATGAATCCAAAAAAATTGTGTTTGAACCGGTACAGCCCATGCCCAAACTGATTACTTATGCAGTTCAACCCAAAGCCCAGGGAGATGAAGATAAAATCATGTCTTCTCTGACACGCCTTAAGGAAGAAGATACTGCCTTACAAATTGAAAGAAATTCAGAAACAAAGGAAATTCTTCTGTCTGGAAGAGGGCAGCTCCATATTGAGAGTGCGGTTGAAAAAATTAAACGCAAATTTAATGTTGATGTATTGCTCAACTTGCCAAAAGTGCCCTATCGAGAAACAATCAAGAAAAAAGTGCGGGTTCAGGGGAAACATAAAAAACAATCTGGCGGTCATGGTCAATATGGCGATTGCTGGATCCAAATGGAACCCATGGAACGTAGTTCAGGTTTCGAATTTGTTAATAAAATTGTCGGCGGTGTGATTCCCAGACAATTTATTCCGGCTGTTGAAAAAGGAATCGTTGAAGCTGCTGCAACAGGTGTATTGGCGGGATATCCATGCATTGATTTTAGAGCGACAGTGGATGATGGCACTTATCATACAGTGGATTCATCAGAAATGGCATTTAAAATCGCTGGTTCTCTGGCATTTAAAAAAGCAGCGGAACAGGCCAACCCGATTCTGCTTGAACCGATTATGAAAGTTACAATTATTACACCCGATGAATACATGGGAGAGATCATGGGAGATCTCAATGGAAATCGACGTGGTCGTGTACTTGGTATGGACAGTAAAGGAAAAAATCAAATTATCAATGCCCATGCTCCCATGGCTGAGATGCTCACATATGCGCCTGATTTAAATTCAATGACTGGTGGACGCGGTACATTTGTTTCAGAATACTCCCATTATGAAGAAGTTCCTGCACAGCTTGCTGAAAAGATTATTGAAAAATCTAAGGAAGAAAAAGATTCATAAATGTTTTGTTTTATTCTGTTTAAAGGAGCAAATGCCATGATTTGCTCCTTTAAACTTATATGGTGAAAAATGAAAATTATAATAACAGGCGCGCTGGGACATATTGGCTCCAGATTAATTCGTGAAATACCCAAACACTTTCCTGGTTCTGATATCATTATGTTTGACAATCTATCAACATTTCGATATTGCTCACTCTTTAATCTATCTGATTATTGTAATTTTAAATTTATTGAAGCGGACATCACTCACATTGATTTAAAAGATTATATCATCAACGCGGATGTTGTCGTTCATTTGGCTGCAATCACTGATGCTGCGCATAGTTTCCATATTCGTGAAAAGGTCGCTCAGGTTAATTTTTCTGGAACCAAAATCGTTGCAAGGCTTTGTCGAAAGCATCAAGTGCCAATGATACATATTTCATCAACAAGCGTTTATGGCTCTCAATCCTCCATTATGGATGAAACGTGTTCTGAAGAACAATTAAAACCGCAAAGTCCTTATGCTGAAACCAAATTAAAAGAGGAAAATTTATTATTAGAATACAAGAAACGTGGGTTAAGGTACTCAAGCTGTCGCTTTGGAACTGTGTGCGGCATTTCCTCTGGTGCTCGTTTTAATACAACAATCAATAGATTATGCTGGCAGGGTGTCATGGGACAGCCAATGTCTGTGTGGCGGACCGCTCAATTTCAAAAACGTCCATACCTGACACTTCAAGATGCTGTGGATGCCATCATTCATATTATTAAAAAAGACTTATTTGATGGTAATATCTATAATATTTTAACTCAGAACATGACTGTTAACGAACTTCTCGATATTATATGTAAAATATTGGATTATGTTGAAATCTCCTATGTGGATTCGGAAATAATCAATCAATTATCCTATGAAGTGTCTAACAAACGATTTAAAGATACAGGCTATCGGTTTCGTGGAAGTATAGAACACAGCATTCAAGATGTGATCCAAACCCTTTATAATTCAGGAGCACATGATATTCAAAAAAGTGCGCCTGAACAACCAATGCTCTATTAGATTAGAAAATGCTTTTTTTGAAAGCTTCAAAAGGGGAGACGCAATGTTGTTTAACCTATTTCAAAACAACCCTTTTCAAAGAAAAACGAATCACCCCTGGATAAATACATACAAAGAATTTGGGATCCCGGAAACCTGTTCACCTTATCCTGATTTACCAGTGAATGCCATGTTAGAAAAGGCATCAGAAAAATATCCTGACAATGGTTTGGTTCAGTTCAATAAAAAAATTACATACTCCCAGGTCAACGATCATGCCAATCGTATGGCTCATTTTTTCCTTTCCAGGGGGCTGGAAAAAGGAAATCGAGTGGCAACAATTCTTCCCACATCCATTCAATTTGTTATTGCAGATTATGCGATTGCCAAAGCAGGTCTGGTTCATATCCCCTGTAACAGCCTGGATGCTCAAGAAAATCTTGAGCATAAATTTGCAGAGGGTACGCCAGAAATTCTTATCTGCACCGATGATCTATTACAAATGGCCATTGCTTTATCGCAGAAAACGTCGATTCAAACCATTATAGTGACAAACTTGAACGACTATACCGAAAAACAAATGAATATCCATATAAACTCAAGTAATTGCTTAAAATGGTTAGAAATTATAGAACAACAAACCCCAGATATTCCAAATATTGAAATCAATTCTGAAAGTGAATTGGAAACATTACTGTTTACAGGTGGGACAACCGGTTTTCCCAAAGGCTGTATGTTAACGCATCGAAATATTTTTGCCAACTGTATTCAAGGCCTTGCCGCATTAGGTAGTCTGGCACAGATTTTTGATGGAGCGATTACAGTTTTATTGGCCCTGCCTTTTTCCCATTCTTATGGCCATATTGCCATGCATACCGCTACCCTTGCAGGCTATAATCAAATACTCATACCTGACCCGAGAGATACAAAAGCAATGATAGATATGATACAGACATTCAAACCTTTGCTTCAGATCGGTGTACCGACGCAATATATGAATTTGGTCAAAGCCGAATTAAAAGATATGGGCATGATTTGTTTGTCAGGTTCAGCGCCTTTGCCATCAAATACACAGGAAACATTTGAAAAAGTAACTGGCGGCATGATTATGGATGCCTATGGATTATCAGAAATGTCCCCGGGGACCCACGTAAATCCAAATGCGATTCTTAGTTTAATTGGCGGAAAGTTTCAGGCACGATTGGGACAAATGCTTATTGGATACCAACCCACCATATGGGCCCTCAATAAAATGATTCTCACATTGGACCCAAAACATATCGGTTTTATTGGTAACAAATTAATCACCCTTTTATTGAATTGGCACAAAACGAAAAAATCGCGGCGTAAGCCATCAATTGGCATTCCATTTCCAGACACCCTGATCAAAGTAATAGACCCGGAGACATTGGAACCTATCACATGGGATGCGCTACAATCAGGAAAGCGGGGTGAAATGTGCTTAAAAGGGCCACAACGTATGATCGGTTACTGGCCCATCCTTGGAAGTGGACTTGATAGAGAGGGTTATGTACATACAGGTGATGTTGTGGAAATGGATGAAAATGGCTTTTTTTCTATTGTCGATCGATCCAAGGACATGATCGTTGTCTCAGGCTATAAAGTCTATTCACAGGAAATTGATGACATTTTACATGACCATCCTGCTGTTGAAAGGGCCGCAACAGTCGGTGTTCCAGATCCTTCGAGACAGGGCAGTGAAATTGTTGTTGTATATTTACAATGTCATGCTTCTGAAAAAGATCAGTGTTCAGAAGAGGATATTCGCGCATATTTGCAATCTCGTATTGCAAAATATGCAATGCCCAAATTTATTGAATTTGTTGAAAATATACCCCTCACTGAAGTCCAAAAAATTGACAAAAAAAAGCTTAGAAATTCTTTTACGCCCCCTCAATTATCGAAAAATTTAGTTTGACCCTTTTCAATAAGGAAAACTCGAAAAATAAGTTCCCCATTTACTTATGTGCCAGCCCGATGTAGGGGCGAACCTTATGTTCGCCCTCGAACTAATAACGCTTTCGTTCCTATGTAAGATGGGCGAACATAAGGTTCGCCCCTACACGTTATTGGCACATAAGTAAATGAGGAATTTATTTTTCGAGCATTCCTTATCCAACATAAAAACGTATTTTCAGGAATTGTCTTCTAAATGTCCATCAAAGAATCGAATTAAATTCTGTTCATGTTTTGATGCATCATGAAATCCCAAATCAATCAATCGCTGAATGTAGGTTGGTGTAAACAATAGAAAACTAAGCAGCTCAGAATCTAAAAAAATATTTGAATGAAACAATTTTGCCAATAGTGTTCCAGGTAAACCCGGGAAGTGGATTTCATCAGGAAATTCCTGAGCACAGTCTACAGCGACCTGATGTAGGCTTTGGCTGGGTCGAATCATATAAGTCTCAATAACACGATAATCCGCATTACGATAACCGCGTGTCAGGTGATTGATGTGATCCAAAAAATCATCACCATATATCTTTTCACCGCTTGTAATAATCGTGTTAAACATTTCAACACGTTTGAGCTCATAGTCCAGCGCATCGGTAATCAAGACATTGAGCACTTTACCCAGTAAAAACAGCATGCCGGGATTGGGATTTCTGCGACATCCTTTGCGTGCTGACCTGAATTCCACCTCAGGATCTTGCGATAATGAAATTACGAGCATTTTTTCTGCGCCCAGCCGCATGGCTGGATGGATCGGGGTGTTTTGGCGCAAACTGCCATCAGTATAGCACGTGGCATTAACTTGAACTGCCGGAAAGATCAGGGGAATTGCCGAGGATGCCATTGCATGTTCCAGTTGGATTTTTACATAACGCGCTTCTTTTGAATGGTCACTGCCACAGATATTCTTTTTTTGTGTATTGTTTTGAAAAAAAATTGTTGATTTACCCGTGCACACCTCAGTGGCACATAGCGACAGGCCTACCAGTGAATTGTTAGCAAAGCAAGACTGAATGCGCTCCCAGGGGATTGCTTCTCTCATTTGTTCAAAAAGCGGGGCTGAATTAAAAATACCTGCAATGGGAGGATGCGGAGAATGTCTGGTTTGGTTCTGTGAATGCATGATAGATTCATTGGCAGAACCGCCAACAAGGGTCCTGAAAAGATGAAACAGTTCTGTATACCCAAAATGAAGAATTCTATCTATTGTAATGGATTGCCAGTACTTAATCAGCTCTTTTGCTGCTTTGGCCGGTTGATCTGCATGTGATGCCAAAAAACAACTGTTTAATGCGCCAATACTTGTACCAGAAAAAATATTGAAAAATGTTTGGGTTTCAGTTGTTTGTGGCATTTCTTCTAAAATGTATTTGATGACGCCGGCTTCATACGCACCTCGTGCTCCACCGCCGGCAAGAACCAGAGCGATTGACTTATCAGATTTTTGCATTTTTTTTCCTTAATTCAATACTATGGAATACTCTGAAAATAACGTCCCCATTATTGATATTGTTCATTTTGAGGTAATTGTACTGTAAAGACGTAGCATGCTACGTCTCTACACGACCTTATTTTTTTGTACGATCATAAAAAATGAGCATGTTAATTTCCAAGCATTCCTATGTTATTTAAGTATACATTGATTGTCAGGACAGATAGAAAGCATAAAAGGGATATGCGTTCTATCACGAAACTGATGAAACCAGGGATTTGCTGAAATAAATTTGAGATCAATAATTTCCTGACAATTGCTGTCTCTTTCTAACTCTGCTGGATAGTCAGCAAACCATTCATACGTCTGTATTAATGAATGCGTTGTTTTTTCTGTCAATACGTTCAAATTTGCCTTTTTAAAAATAAATGATGGGTAATTTTCAATGGCACTCACGATTGAGAGATGTCGCAGTTCATAATGTGATGCTTTTTCTACAATAACTTTCCAGTATAGGGGGGCAAAAAATGCAGGTACTACATGAATCGATTGGTAATCCTGATTTAAAACTGTTTTGGCGCGTTCAAGTTGAATGAGTTGAATCATTTTACCAAAAGCCGGATAGATCAAGATTATGCATAAACAACTTATTGCGATAACTTTTTTATGCTTGGGTCTGAAAAAAGAAAGTAAGACGCCTGATATCAAAACGCCTGTTAAGATAAAATCAATTATAAAGACGCAGGGGATGGCACAGCGATAATTGGTGACAGGTGAAAATAACTGCGTACCAAATGATGTTATCAGATCCAGAAAAAGATGCAAACAAACCAAACTATATGAAAGAAATATACCGCGACGCCAGGTCAAATTCTTATCAAAAAATCGAAATGATCCGGTCAAAAGAACTGATAAAATAATGCCACCAAGAAATGAATGGCAAAATCCCCGATGATACAATAAATAAATTTCTCTGCCCATAAGGAATGACAAATTATCAACATCTGGAAGGATTGCTGCGATAATACAAAAAAGGTGGTGACGTTTTGTTTGTTTGGGCAAACAAAAACTTGCTGTTAATCCTGAAAGTGCATGCGTTAAAGGGTCCATTGTATTATCCCATTTTTATAGCCCTGACAAAAGCGTTGATATCATCCTCTGTATGCAGGGCATTCATACTGATTCGTATGATCGATTTTCCCAGAGGGACTGTTGGATACCGCGCAGAAAATGCGAGAATCCCATGCTTTAATAAATGCTGACTGGTATCGCAGCTTTTCGCCTCGTCTCCAATTTCTAACGAAAGAATGTGCGCGTCGCCCCGGACCTTAAAACCATCATTGATAAGCGTTTGTTTCATCAATTGGCTTAATTCAGCAAGATTTTTTCGCCGATGATCGCTTTGTTCAAGTATTTGGATAATATCTATCGCGGTGGCGCCATGGGCTTCAGGTAGCGTTGTTGTATAAATAAAAGGTGATGAAAAGTTTATCAGGTATTCACGCACCCATTCGGGCCCAAGTACAAATGCGCCAAACAATCCCAATGCCTTGCCAAAAGTGCCCAATGCGACATCAGCACATTGTCTGGCAATCCCCCGGCCCTTATTACCAAGGGCGCCAAATGCATGCGCCTCATCCACAATGCAAAATAATCCATATTTACTGCGAAGTTGACCTAACGCATCCGAATTGATCCGGTCGCCATCCATACTGAACAATGACTCTGTAATAACAGCATTTATTCGCTGTTGATGGGCAACTTTTTTCAATCGCTGTTCTAAATGTGTCATGGCATTGTGCCGATATCCCACAAATTTGCTTTGGCTTAAAATGATTCCTTTTATGGCACTGGCATGCACATGTTTATCAAAAAAAAGGGTATCGTCTTTTTCGAACAATGTTGATAAAAGTCCAATATTTGCCTGATAGCCTGAGGGAAAAAAAAGACATGCAGGATACCCAAAATAATTTGCTAAAGCCTTTTCAGCCTCTGTGATCACAGTGTAATTTCCAGATACGAGGCGTGAGGACGATGATGACGCACCATATTTTTGAAAGTTATGGGCGGCTTTTTGGCGCAGAGTTTCAGAATCACCAAGCCCCAGATAATCGTTTGATGCAAAATTGATCAGTTTTTTATTATCAATATATATATATCTGCCTTGACGCCGATTAATTATGTGCGGCTGCCGATAAAGGCTGTTTTTTTGTTGGAATTTGAGCTTGCCTATGATTCGATTTTTAAGCATCAATACACAATGATATTAATAAACTGTGATCTATCATTCAATGAAGCAGTGATTTCAGCCTGACCACTGGATAATCCCTCAATCAGCCCATTGTTGACACGAATAATGTCTGGCTTTGATGACATCCAGGTCACAAGATTCGTTATATCGTTAACTGTGCTGTTGGTGTAATAGCCATTTGCATATAGTTGTTTTGTTTCACCCATTTCAATTGCATAAATGTCTGGAGAAATCAGTATTGATATCAATTCAGGAGAGAGCACTGTCAGATTTGAATATCCGGTCTTGTTTTGAAAAGTGGCACGAATAAATGCAGTCCCAATAGAAACAGCATTCACAAGCCCTTTATTCGGAAGATCATTGCTTACACGAGCAACAGTAATATCAGATGATGTCCAGGTTACTTTATCTGTGAGATCATCATCAATTTCATCTTCAAAAATACCGGTTGCAGTAAATTGATGCATACTCCCCAGTGGAATCGATATGCTTTGTGGAATCACAATAATTGAATCCAGTTTTGCATCAGAAACAGTCAGAAATGTTGAGCCAGTCATTGATTGGTATGATGCCATAATTGTTGTCATGCCCGGTGACTCTGTGTTAATACGTCCTTTATGGGTATCATCATCAAAAATTGCTACCTGTGGGTTTGTCGACATCCATATGACCTCATTCGTAATATCATTTACTGTCATATCAGAAAAAACAGCTTCGGCTGCATACTGTTCCTGACTATACATGGGAATGGTTTTATTCTGGGGTGTAACAAGTATTTGCTCTAAAACTGCTTCAGTGACAGTCACATCAACATAAGATGAAATGTCGTTCATGCTGGCCTCAATTTGAGTTTCCCCAACAGCAATGGCTTCCACAAGTCCTTTATTGCGACCTTTTACATTACTTACTTTAGCAATAGAATTATGAATTGAATGCCATAAAACCTGTTCAGTAATGTCCGGTCGTGTGTCATCGCTGTATATTCCAAACGCACGAAACTGTTTGTGGTATCCTTTGGCGATTGAAACGAGATCGCTATCTGGTTGAATCTGAATGGATTTCAGTTCTCCACTACAGACAATAATATCAGCAGATGCCATCGTTCCATTGTATTCGGCAACAATTTGGGTTTTGCCAGAAGATAACGCCCGGGCTTCACCTTTCAAGTCTTTCTCGTTGCTTACTGTGGCAATTTCAACATTGTTTGCCGTCCATGTAACAACGTTTGTAACATCCTGTCGGGTTTGATCGGAAAAGGTGCCCATTGCTTCAAATTGTTGGGTATTATAAGGGTGTAAAAAAGGATTTGTCGGGGTAATCATCAATTCAATCAATATAGGAGCAAGATACTGAATGTCATAATAATCGTTATAATTATCGAGGCTTGCATAAATCTGAACATCACCCATATTAAAAGAATCCACAACGCCCGATTTTTTGCTGTTCATTGTGGCAATACTATTGTTTGAGGTTGACCAGGTAACTTGATCGGTAATATCAATCCATTGGGTTTTATTTTCAATTACAAACAATCCCAAAGCGCGCAGCGATGATGATAAGCCTGCTGGGATCGGAGACATTTGTTCAGATTCAATCTTGAGATCAAACATTTCACCATAAAGCGTTTGTCGTAAATGTTTTTGTGCCGACTTGACATCCGGCAAGGATATTTCTGAATATGATTTCAACAGGTCAGATTTGAAGCTTTCAATATCTTGATCGAAATTGATGGGTTTTTCTATTGTAAACAAATCATGAACATCTTGTGAAATACGTATGCCATTTTTCGGGTTCTGATCATCATCCAGTGCCTGCAAAAAGCGACAAATATTAGTAACAATCGCGCTGCCAATACCTGAGTGTTCTGGAAACAAGTCTATCGGTGTGATTTGAGGCTTCGCAATGGTACGACCGATGAATATTTCAGATACAAAAAAGTTTATTATTTCATCACTTCGATATTCAAATGTGCCATCCTTGTCTGTGATACCGGACAAGGTGTTGGTTGTGTAATTCAGTCCTTCAACAGCACTGTCGACAAAACATCCCTTTAATCGCTGTGCATTGGGTGCTTCTTGTGAAATATGATCCTTTGGAGGATGATAATCGTTGCCCGCTCCACATGCTGTTAAAATAGCGATGCATGCCAAAATAACAAAATATTTGAAAATGTTATAATGTTTTTGTTTCATAAAAACCTTCTGTTAATAAAATTTAACTTGCTGAATTATTTAAGTAAAATATGTTGATTATAGCATTTTAATTAAATGTGTCAACTTCTTTTTTGCAATATTCATACAGGTCTATTAAATAATTTATTTTTTTTAGATCTGTAGTTATAAACGTGCCTTTACATAATGTCAATGTCCACCAATCAATTATTTCTGTTTTTTTTTGCGCATTCCTAAAGATTATGATTGTGTCAGTCGAAAATAAGACTTAATTCATTATGGAATACTCTAAAAAAATGAGTTCCCCATTTTAACAAATGTTCAAATTGGGAAACTAATTTTATGATTTTTCCATTATAGTAATGTTCGTAATGGTTTTGAGCTTTGAGAGGCATCGCATGTTGCATCTGTGCACAACTTTTTTTATTTTAAATACGCACTCTATTTATTTATTGAGTCATGATGTTTTCCCAATGAAAAATATTTTTTGATTTTTTTTAGTGAATGTTTTTAGCGTTTAATCTATCTTTAATGAATTAATAAAATATTATTCTTGACAATAACTGAAATTTAATTTTATGATAGCTGTATTAATGACAAAAGTGAATAAAATGAATCAGAAATTAAACAACAAAATGGTGAAATCATGAGAAAATTCATCCTGATATGCGTGGTATGCCTGTCTGGATTGTTCATTTATGGTAAAAACGAAATTTATGCCCAAGAAAAAACGAGTTTTTATGTGGGCGCTTCAATTTCGAACACGTGGAATCAATTTGATGAAGCACACACTAAAAATTTTTTTATTGGTGATGTCACAGTGGATTACGACGATTCCTTTGGTGTGAAATTTCGTGGAGGTCTTATTTTAAATGAATATTTCTCAGCAGAAGGTATCGTAGAATATATTACCCCGGTTGAATCCAACATGGAAAAGGGGTATAAAACAAAAATTGATGTGTTTAATATTGGTGCCAACGCAAAAT
>Ga0272440_1002666_pt1 | contig 13744 bp, 6 predicted proteins | sample SSMMMBAug17_FD_192440 | JGI IMG/M metagenome (GOLD analysis project Ga0272440, IMG submission 192440) | Marine sediment archaeal communities from Little Sippewissett salt marsh, Falmouth, MA, United States - SSM-MMB-Aug17 | ecosystem: Environmental > Aquatic > Marine > Wetlands > Sediment ...
CATATATTACAAATTCAGTCGTCATCACAACCGAGGGACTATTTGAAGTCAGCGGTCCCAATGGAATGGAAGTCAGTTCCACTGCCAGTGAAGCCTTTCACGTAACCGGTAATACCGGATTTTCAGGTGCTATGTTCATCACTGGAACAACAACAAATCCTGCATTGTCAGTCAGTGGCACAACACAGATTCAATCAGATGAAGCCTTTGTTTTTGAGGGCACTGATAGCACAGATAGCAATAATACAACATTTGCTGTCACCGAGCCCAGTTCTGCCAACAGGATAACAGTTCCAGATTCATCCGGTATCATTGCTTTGAAAAATTTTACAATAATTAGTGGTAGTCGCACATTGACAACCAATGATCAGGGGATTGTGATGATATCAAATACAACAAGTTCAGACATTACACTCACATTGCCAGATCCAACCAATAAACCAGGGCTGACTTATACAATCAAGAAAACCAATGACAGCGATTACAGTGTTGCTGTAACTGGATATATGATTGATGGGGTCACCTATTCCGACATGCACATGAAGTATGCCTATCTGGAAATTGTCAGTGATGGCAGCAACTGGTACAAAATTGGAGAATATCCGGTCAGTGATGATGCGCCAGTCCCAGGAGACAGTGGAAACATATCCATTTCTTCAAGCGATTCCACAAGCGTAACGCTTTACTGGACTGCGGCAACAGATTCCTGGTCCAGACAAGAAGATTTGCAGTATCTGGTCTGCTATTCTGAATCTTACTCCAATGTTAATGATTTTACGCTGTGTGAAGCAAATCCTGCAGCAGGCTATTCAACCTATTCGCCAACGACACTCGGTATTTCTAGCCTGACAGCCGGTACAACCTATTATTTCAATATTATTGTAAAAGACGAAGGGGATCATAAAGCCATGTACAGCAGAACCAGTGAAACCCCCAATAATGTAATTATTTACAATGCCGGCACTCATAATGGTAATTTGGGCGGAAGAACCGGTGCAGATGCAATCTGTGCGGCATCATCCAATCGACCCATTACCGGTTTCACTGAGTATCATGCACTGATGTCATTCAGTGCATCAGATGATATTGCGGACTTTGCCAGCACTTTTTCCTCGTTAAAACAAAACACGCCGATTTGTTCCAATTCAACCAGTGCAACGTCAACTACGATTGCATCAAATTGGGCTGACTTGATAGATGGTACTGAAAATAATATGTTTACCTTATCCTCTGCTATGCCCACAGGCGTTCTTTGGTGGTCCGGTTCTTATGGAACTGTAACTAATTATGGAAATTACATAGATTCATGTGATGGTTTTACAAGCTCATCTTCAACAGGAGTCGTGCAATCATCAGGCGCTTCAGGTTCTACACTGGACTGGTTGTTAAATGAAGTTAAATCTTCCTGTTCAAATTATTATTATGTTATGTGTATTGCATGGTAAACATGATAAAGGGCTGATCAATGTGGTCAGCCCAAATCTCATTACCCAGCCATTTTTTTCTTTTCTCATTGAGCATCCATTATTTTTAATTTTGAATGAGAGTTCAAAATTAAATGGGCGTATGTATAAGTTGGGGGAACATATCTGCCGGCAAATATGTTCCCCCAACTTATACATACGCCCAAAATAAACTTGATTTTTTCTTACCATATCTATAAAATATTAAGATATTTTATGATGAATCAAAAGGAAATCAGCTACAAATGAAAACAAAAGTCGATTGGGAACCAATCATTCGGCGTATGGAGTTATTGCTTCGGTTAAAATCTTTTCCCATTGGGTTTAAAATGATAACCCATAAGGATGAGCTTTCAAATATCGCTTATTTGCGACGACCAGCAAACAAAGTCACGTTATGCCAACTGATCTCTCAGGTGAGAAATGCAGATTGGACAGTTGGTGCTGATGTTGATGATTTTATCGGACCTATTTGTCCATCAATTATTGGCTTATGTGAGTCTCCAAAAGAATGCTCAGATGGTACATTTCGGAGTATTGTTTGGACGCAAACCAAAAGAGATGCTCAAAAATTTGAATCCGCCATTGCACGTCTACCATTGAATACATATGAAGCTGTTGCCCTGGCCCCACTTGTGTATAATCCATTCGATCCGGACATTGTATTAATTTATGCAAATCCGGCCCAAATGATGCTTTTAATCAATGCACTTCAGTTTGAAAACTATGAAGCCATGCAATTTTTTTGTGTGGGAGAGTCTTCATGTTCTGATGCCATTGTCCGATGCTATTTAAATCAAAAACCATCATTGACAATACCTTGCTATGGTGAGCGGCGTTATGGTCATGCTGCGGATGATGATCTTGTCATGGCAATTCCATCACAAGATATGCAGCGTGCATTAAAAGGTCTTGAAGTTCTATATCGCCGCGGCATTCGATATCCAATCAGTACAGCAGGGGCAGAATTGGATTTGACATCATCTTTTCCAGGCGCTTATAGCGGTATTGAGCAAATAAAAGCTGTTCGCGGCAATGATAGGCGTTTACTTTTGGGCGTTACTGGTACAATAGCTTCTGGAAAAACAACAGTTGCAGAAATGCTGGCAGCACATGGTGCATATACAATTGATTTTGATCAAATATCCCGCCAGGTGGTTGAACCCGGACAGCAGGCATATCAACAAATTATTGACTATTTTGGCAGACAGGTGCTCCAGTCTGACGAGACCCTGGACAGACAAAAACTGTCTGATATTGTTTTTTGCGATCTGGAGAAACGAAAAAAGCTAGAAAGTTTTACACATCCCCAAATTGCACTCAATTTTATTGCACAGGTTGAAGATATCACAAAAGTTAATCCTGATGCTATTATTCAGGTCGTTGTCCCACTTATGATTGAACTTAACCTGCAATATTTATTTCATAAATTACTTGTTGTATATATTCCTCAGGATGCGCTCACTCAGCGACTCATGAACCGCAATGGTATCAGCAAAGAGGAAGCACTTCGGATGATCAATACGCAGATTTCAATGGATGAAAAAAAGGGATATGCCGATTTTGTCATTGATAATGGAGATGATCTAGCCGCAACACAAAAACAGGTCGATGCGTTGTGGGATCAACTCCTTGCTATCCAGGCGAAAAAGAAATAAATTGATAACAGTCTTAAAAAAAAATTACCCATTTACATTCAGGGTACAATTATGAAAAATATTATCAATGGAATCCAAAAAAGCATGTCAATCATGCTGGATACCAGAAATCAATATCGTAAGCTCCAACAGCATTTGGATAAACAGGCTGTTGGATTCCCATCAACCTTTAATGGCATTGAACTGGATTTGCTAAAAGATTTGTTCACAATTGATGAAGCAGCAGTTGCCTTATATCTCAATTATCGTTTTGAGTTATTTGAAACCATTTTTGAACGCGCAAATTTAGATGGTTATACAGAAAAAGCCTTACAGGATCAGTTGGAAAATATGGAAAAAAAGGGGGCGATTTTTGTCCGACGCGATCCCGATGGCACCCCATACTATGCATTGCATCCATATGTTATTGGCATGTTTGAAATGCAAATAAAACGTTTGACACCCGCTTTATATCTAAAAACCCGAACATATATGCTTCAAAAATTTGCATTTGAGTATTTGTCATCAGAGATCCTTCAAATGCGTGTGATTCCTGTTCAAAAAAGTATTTCCACTTCACAAAATATTGCAACTTACGATCAGATCAGAGAAATTGTTGAACAAGCAGGTGATAGAATCGGCATTGCTGATTGCATCTGTAAAAAAGGAAAGGATTCAATTGGCCAGCCTTGCGCAGCAACCGAAAGACGAGAAATATGTATTGGGTTTAGAGAATTTCACGATTCCTATGTCCGACATCATTGGGGGCGTAATATTTCAAAGGAAGAAACTTTTGAAATATTAGACAAGAACGAAAAGGAAGGCCTTGTGCTGATGCCATCAAACATGCAAGAACCCAATTTTGTATGTTCTTGTTGTACCTGTTGTTGTGGGATTCTTGAAATATTGAACATGTTGCCTTCACCAGCTGAAAAGGTTTGTAATAATTATGAATCTGAACTTGATCCTGATGAATGTAAAGGGTGTGGATTATGTCTGAAAAAATGCCCGACACAGGCCATTTCAAGTCATGGTAAGTATGCCATTGCAATCAATTTGAAACGTTGTATTGGGTGCGGTTTATGTGCAGCAAGCTGTAAATCAGGTGCCATTCGGATGAAACAAAAAAAACAAAAATTTATACCTCCCAAAAATCATGAAGATTTGTATGACTATCTTATGGCGCATAAGAAAAATGCAATTGGGAAACTTTATCATCTTGCAAGAACATTTTTGGATGTTTGAACATTCATTGATAAAATCAATTATAACGTCTCAATCTTTTTAGTAAATGACAACACTTGAAGCGTCATAAAAAGCTGAAATGTTTTTCAAAGATGACGTCATAAAGTAAATAATTTTTAAAATAATACTTGGAGAAAATGAGTGAAAACAAAACAAGATATTTTAGATGAAATGTTAGCCATAGAGGCGCCTCAATGCCCGCACTGTCAGCAACATATGCAAATATGGCAAGTACCGGATTTTGCTTTCGGTGATGGTCTAGGATGGGGAACCCCTTATTTATTTGTTTGTTTTAATGATGACTGCCCATCATATAAATCCGGTTGGGATGCAATTCGTGGCAATTTTGCACATAATGCATCTTACCGATGCATGTGCTACCCGGATGCTAAAACATTCGAATTTATCCCTGTCTTTAGCCCTGAGGGTGGAACAGGTCAGGTTGTAAATGAACAGGTACTTAAAGAACAAGAACAATTAAAAGAAGCCATTAAGCTGGGATTTTCGACATTGGCTGATGCTTATGTGAACAAAGATGCCGATGCTGTGTTATTGATCTTGTTTGATGCCCTTCAACCTGCACGCGTTCGATTAAAAGCTTCCGACATGATTGGCCAATTGGGTCGAACAGAAGATATTGAAAGCCTCACGAGCAATAAGTATGGCAATCAACTAATTGCTGATCAAGTCAAGGCATCAATTAAAAAAATTCATCAACGCTTTTTTACCAGAGAATGCCCATTTTGCGCTGAAATCATTAAAGAAAGGGCAAAAATTTGTAAGCATTGCGGCAGTGAGGTCGGACCAAATTAACCTGCTTAAATTATTACAATTATATATAAAAATGTGCTGAGATTTGGGGCTATAACGCTCTTTTTGGCCCCAAAAAGAGCGTTATTCGTAGGCGATCATAAGTTTTCGGTTATATCGGAGCAACCGAGATCCGACCAATGTCCGAAATCTTATGTTCGCCCTCCGAACGAAAACCGAAAACGAACCTATATCCATAAACTTTTTCATTCAATTCATGGAGGTTTTTTTTAATGGGTACTGAAATATATCTGATCACGTTATTCATTCTTATGCTATGCGCAGTTATGGATCTGGTTGTTGGCGTCAGTAATGATGCGGTTAATTTTTTAAACTCATCTTTTGGTTCAAAAGTGGCGCCTTATTGGGTGATTCTGATTATAGCAAGTATCGGTATTTTAGCGGGTGTTACGTTTTCGAGCGGCATGATGGAAGTTGCGCGAAAAGGGATTTTTCATCCGAAATTTTTTACGATGCCAGAATTAATCACCATTTTTTTTGCTGTGATGCTAACTGATATTATTCTTCTTGATCTATTTAATACATTTGGCATGCCAACATCAACCACTGTGTCAATCGTGTTTGAACTATTGGGCGCGGCAGTTGGCATTTCTCTTATAAAAATTATAATAGCAAATAATAGCAATATTCATCTTGCTGACTATATAAATACTGCAAAAGCGCTTATGATCATAACAGGTATATTGCTTTCAGTAATCATATCATTTATTGGGGGCTGTATTGCTCAATTTTTGACAAGGTTGATATTCACTTTTGATTATATGAAACGTATTCGAAGATATGGAGCGATATGGGGCGGGATTGCCATGGCCTGTATAAGCTATTTTATTTTAGTGAAAGGCGCTAAAGGGACAACTTTTTTAACTTCAGAATCTCAAGCCTGGATAATGGATCATACCTTTATAATCATTGCCATTTTTTTTGTTGTTTCATCAACCATCTTTCAAATTTTAATTATCTTTTTTAATACGAATATTTTTAAACCAATTATTCTTGTTGGCACCTTTGCCCTGGCGATGGCTTTTGCTGCAAATGATTTGGTTAACTTTATCGGTGTACCGATGGCTGGAATGCATGCCTATAAGGCAGCAATCGCATCAGGTGATCCATTGCATTCAACGATGGAAGTTCTCAGCAATAAAGTATCTTCAGAAACTTATTTACTCTTATTTGCAGGCCTTATCATGGTGGTTACATTATGGATATCGCGCAAGGCCAGAACAGTCACACAAACTGAATTATCCTTAGGTCAACAGGGTGAAAGTATGGAACGATTTGAATCGATTTATCTTTCCCAGGTTATTGTGCGCATTGTTATACATTTTTCTGAGATATTCAAAGAAATTATTCCTGATAAAATCATTCATATCATTGCAAAAAGAACAGATCCTTCAAACGCGCCAATTAGATATAGTGATAAGGATCGTCCATCCTTTGATCTTGTTCGTGCATCAGTTAACTTGATGATGGCAAGTATTGTTATTTCTTATGCGACTTCGGTAAAGTTGCCTTTATCAACAACATATGTAACTTTCATGGTCGCTATGGGGACTTCATTTTCTGACAGGGCCTGGGGACGTGAGAGTGCTGTATTTAGAGTAACTGGTGTTTTGGTTGTCATTGGTGGCTGGTTTATGACCGCATTCATTGCATTTACTGTGAGTTTTATATTCGCCAATATTTTATTCTATTTTAAAATTGTTGGTGCCATTTTTCTAATCGTACTTGTTATCTGGACAGTTATAAAAACATCACATGTTCACAATGAAATGGTAAAAACATCCGAAGAATCTGACATTGTTCATATTGAAAAAGTAACAAATGTCCAAAAAAGTTTAAATGACACTTTTATACATATCGCATCTCTGCTTGACGAACTTAGAGTTTCTCTCAACGATACTTTTATTGCACTGTTTACAGCAGACCTCATACAACTTCGTCGTGAAAAACGCAAAGTGAAACAGGTACAGACCTGGGTTAATATTATTATTGCAAATGTTTTCAAAGTATTAAGATCAATGCAGCATGAAAGAATTGGTGAAAATTATAATTATGCCCAGACCATCAGACGTTTACAAAAAATGTCAGATGCATATCGCGATATCGTATTAAGATCTTATATCCATATTAGTAATAACCACAAAGGTTTACATCAAGAACAAAAAGAAGAAATTTTAGAAGTTAAGAATCTTTTGGTAGAATTACTAAAAGAAGTTGAAGAAACATTTCTAAACGAAAAAGGCATTGCAAGTGAAGACCTCATAAGAAAGAATGAAACATTAAACGAATTAATACACAAACTGGATATCAGACAGGTTGATCGAATACAACAACCTGATTCTAAAACACGTCTCAGCATAATGTATTATGCAATTATTGGAAACTGTATTGTTATATCAAGACAAAATGTTCAACTTTTAGAAATTTTTAACAATTGTTTTGGAGGCGGACCCGCTCAACCTGATTAAATCATTGCAATTGTCTACAAAACGTAAACGTTCTATAATTTGGGGCTATATCGCTCTTTTTAGGCCCAAAAAGAGCGATATAGCCCCAAATTATAGTATATTCATATGCTTAATTGTAATAATTTAAAGGAGTTAGCATGGTCCGACCCCAATAAAATTTAACACATCTTGAATTGCCATTTGCATTGCAGAAAATGCCTCTGCTAAAAGGTCCAGGTTATTATTTTTTAGGACTGTCTCCAAATGCAAGGCCTTTTTAACCATATGATTTGCATGAATATTTTTTGCAACCCCTATTAATGCATGAACCCAATTTTTTAGCTGATCATGATCCCCTTTTTTATATGCATTGTCCATATTGTCCAAAAACTGATGAAGATCCTGATGTGCATATTCCAAAACTTCCTTTACAAGCTGATCATCCTCATAATCGACCATCAACTCCTGCACAGATATAACAGATGCTGAATCAATTTGTTTTGGTACTGAGGCTTTAAATTGTCCCAAGGTTTGTTTCAGAAATTCGAATCGAATTGGTTTACTGATGTATGCATTCATACCAGCCTGTAAGCATTTTTCACGAAAACCATTAATGGCATGAGCTGTCATGGCAATGATAGTGATATCTTTATTTTTATTGCCGGCTTCACCGGTGCGTATGCGATTGGTCGCTTCAAAACCGCTCATTCCTGGCATTTCAATATCCATTAGAATACAATCAAAAGAATTATGCTTAAGAATTTCAATAGCTTGAAAACCATTTTTTGCCACTGTTACTTGGATGCCAAGTCGCTTTAACAAGAGAGTTGCAACTTTAATATTTGAATCTATGTCTTCAGCAAGGAGAACATGACGAATCTGTATGGATACATCAGATTTTAGTTCTAAAGGGTCTGATTTTTTATCAATTGTCTTTTTTTTAATGGGCGTCAAGTTAAGAGCAATGTGAAATGTTGTTCCTTTGCCAGGTATACTGTCAAATGATATGTTTCCGCCCATAAGTTCACATAATTGTTTGCTTATTGCTAAGCCCAAACCAGTGCCGCCATGTTTTCGGGTATGTGAACCATCAATTTGTGTAAAGCTATCAAAAATAAATCCTTTTTTATTTGTCGGAATACCTTCACCTGTATCAGAAATATCAAAACATAAACGCGCAGCATTTTCACCGGAGAGATTTATTTCTTTTTGGGTCACTTGAATTTTAACACTTCCCTTTTCAGTAAACTTAATTGCATTTGCAACGATATTGACCAATATTTGTCTGATGCGGTTCGGATCACCTTTCCAGTATTGATTGATATCTGGACCAGTATCTAACTGAAAGGTCAATGCTTTTTGACTGGCCTGAACACGCATGGTGTTGTAAATTGATCGAAGTAATTTAAATAAATCGAATTCAACCTGATCCAATATAAATTTTTGGGCTTCAATTTTTGAAAAATCCAGAATTTCATTGATGATTACCAATAAATTTTGCGCTGCTTCAAAAGCGATTCGAATGTATTCTTCCTGATCCTTTGTTAAGCCAGGGGATGACATTGAAATTTCAAGCATGCCCATAATTGCGTTCATGGGCGTTCGAATTTCATGACTCATGTTCGCTAAAAATTGACTTTTTGCGATGGAGGCAACTTCTGCTTTTTGTGCAAAAACATTGACTTTTTCGATGCTTGCTTCAAGATCTTGTTGTAATATACGATGATGTGTTATATCGACCATGACCCCAATAAGACCAGATAATCCATAGTTGTCATTTTTATAATAAGCCAACTTTAAAGTGATATTACGTAAAGTTTGATCTGCATGCTGAAATACAATTTCGTGAGTTTGTATAATGCCGTCCTTAAAGTGACGAATATCCATGATACTGGATTTGTTACTCTCATTTTTTAGAATAATGTCAGAGGCCTGGGATGCCATGAGTTGTTCTTCGCTCTGACCAGAATAGTTTGTAAAACATTGGTTAAAACCTATCAGTTTACCCTGATGATCAGTATAAAATACAGGAAGCGGAATCACAGTTAATAATTCTTTTAGAAATTCAATTGCGTTTTTTACTTGTTGGGTTTCTTTTTCATCAGTGATATCAATAATAGAACATAGTATTTGCGGGCCTTTATCCGAATCTTCCAGTAGACTGATTGTCATTTTTCCCCAAAATCGCTGATCATTTGATTTGACAAACAGTATTTCAGAAGATTGTTTTTGCTGCGTCTGATTCAGCTCGGAAAAACATTTTTTTAACGCAACAATGCTTTGTTGGGGGACATAGCTAAAAAAGCGTTGGTTTAACATCGCTTTCTTAGAAAAATCAAATAATTGTGCAGCCATTTGATTGAGATCAATAATCGTTGTTTGCATGGATAAGATGATATAACCCACTGGGGCATGGTCAAACAATTCTAATAAGTATTTCTGTGTTTTTTCTAGTTCTGCTCTGCTATTAATTAATTCTTCATTTTGTATTTCAAGTTCTATTTGATAAATGTAAAGGTTTTCAATGTTTTTTTGCAGATCTTTTTCTGTTTTAGAAAAAAACGTTTCTTCTTTTTTTATTTTCTCATAGGCCTTTTGTTTGAGATCAGAAAAATCTTTCATACAAAACCTCCTATGATGATTGAAAATGTTCAAAAACAAATACGATACCATCCACATCGTTATCTAAATTAAAAAAAGGGTTGCCATAAACATTTAAAGCAATTGAAGACTGATCCGGTCGTTTAACTTTTACCTGGTATTTAATTAAAGGCTTTTTGCTTTTAAAAACAAGCTGTATGGGATTTTTTTCAGAGGAAAGGGGATGATCATTCATATCAGTAAATATGATATCCGGTTGTTCAAATGGATGATTGATAAAATGAATACCAGGTTTCCCCAAAACATTTTCAGCAGCCTGATTGATTCTTTTTACAATACCATTTTTATCTACAATGATAGTTGCTGTTGGATTGATATCAATGAGATTCATTAGATATGCGTTTTGAGTTTCCATGTTCAAATAAGCCTGTTTTTCTCGTGAGATATCCACAATTGTCATGACAACTCCGCCAATCTTTTCACGCTCATCCATATAAGGAAGGGTATTAAGTAGAAACCATTTACCTTGATCTCCCCGGATGGATCGTTCTATTTTTTCTCCATGTTCTATCACCTTTTGAGCATCTTGATACAGATGCTTCAGTATTGGAGATGAAAAGTCTGACAATGGACGCCCAATATCTTGAGATAATAAGTTTATTTCTCGGTTTATTGCAGGTGTGAACTTGCGAATACATAAATTCTTATCCAAAAAGATTGTACCAATATCAGAACTTCGAATTAAATTATTGAGATCATTGTTGGTTTCATAAAGCTCAGTTACTTTTTCCTGATATTCTGAATTGACTGTATTCAATTCTTCGTTAACAGAGTTAAGTTCTTCATTTGTGGATTGAAGTTCTTCATTTGATGAAATCAGCTCCTCGTTGGTTGACTGAAGTTCTTCATTTGATGTATGTAATTCTTGAATGGTTGCTTGAAGATTTTCTCTTGTATATTGGATTTCTTTTTCCAAATCCATGATATGTCTTTGAGTGCTTGCTTCAATATCGATATTTTTATCATTGAGTAGTAATTTTGAATTTTCTTCAAAGATAATTAATACATGAACATTATTGGATGGATATACTTTTATAGGGGCCATTTTTATGTTGAGAAAAACAGACTCTTTATTATCATCAATACTTAAATCACGATAAACAATAGATTTTTTTTCATTAATAATGTGTCGTATGCCAGTAGAAATAATCATGGAAATTTTGCCCGGTAATAGTTTTTTTATATCCATACTGGCCTTTCCAAGGGGAAATTTCAGGAATTTCTCTGGTTCGCCAAATGTTTCCACAATTATGCCTGTTTGATCAATAACAACACTTAGCTGAGAAATTTCATTGATAATACTTTGATAGTAGTTTTCTATTTGTTCTTTTTGTTTAAAGGAAAGGATGGTATCTTTTTTATTATAATCTGCGTGAATATGCGCACTAAATCCCTGTTTTATGAGTTTTGATTTAAGCGGTGGGGTTCCTCTGCCTGCATGTTGAAATATTTTGATTCGTTTATCCATCGGTTTAAAATGGTGCGATAAGGAACCAACTGTTTCACTGGTCCCTAAAAAAAGATATCCATTATCTTTTAAGGCAAAGTGAAAAATCTCCATAACATCTTTTTGCAAGTTATTTTGCAAGTAAATCAATAAATTTCGGCAAGTAATCAAGTCTTGTCGTGTAAAGGGTGGATCTTTAAAAATATTTTGTCGCGCAAATATTACCTGTTCACGAATATACTTTTTTACTTTATACCCATCATCAATTTTGTGAAAATATTGATCCAGGAGATCGGGTTTAAGATCATGAGAGATACCTTCGGGATAAATGCCATCAGCTGCTTTATTCAAGGCATGCTGATCAATATCTGTTGCAAAAACACTGATATTATGATTCATGCCATTCAATTCTTTATATCGGTTAAGCAGTATCAAAATGGTATATGCTTCTTCACCTGTTGAAGTGCCCGCCACCCAGACTCTGATTTTTTTCTCCATTTTTGTATTTTCAAAAAGTTGCGGAATGACGTAATCGTTTAGAAAGTTAAATTCGTCAGTATCTCGCAAAAATCGGGTGACGCCAACCAGTAAGTCCTTATATAGCATGTTAATTTCATCACTGTTTTCATACATATACTGTAAATATTTTCGAATGGATTCTGCCTGTACAATTCCCATACGACGTTCAATACGACGAATGATTGTATTGGGTTTGTAATAGGTAAAGTCCACATCTGTTTGATTCTTGATTAATGACAGGATTTTACTGAGATCTGTATCTTCTGGATTCAAGATAGTTTGTTTGGAATCATTACGTGAAATACATGGATGATGCGTATAATTCATGATGATATCTGGCATATGGTCTGGCGGACATTTATAATCAATCATGCCAGTGGCCATTGCAGCTCGAGGCATACCATCAAATTGAGCAGTTTCAAGATCTTGAACCATCGTCATGCCGCCAGCTTTTTTGATCGCTTGAACACCGATCGAACCATCACTCCCTGTTCCAGAAAAAATAATCCCAATGGATCGCGATTCAATATCTTCGGCAAGGGAAATCATGAATACATCAATGGGCAATTGAACACCGCGTGTTTTATCAAAAGGATTAAGACATAAGGTACCATTAAAAAGTTTTAGAAAATGTTTGGGCGGAATCAAATATACCGAATTCGGAGTGATGATCATTCCATTTTTGGCCTGCATAATTTTCATATCTGTATGTCTGGCCAATAAGGTATCCATCATACTTTTGTAATCTGGTGAAAGGTGTTGTATGACAACAAACGCCATGTGGGAATCTGAGGGCATATGACTAAAAAATTTGGTCAACGATTCTAAACCACCTGCCGATGCTCCCAATGCGACAATATAGTCTGGTAATAAATTGTCTTTATTTTGCATATTGTTCCTTTATTAAATCCTGTAAGTAAGGCGTATGTAGAAATTGGGTAAACATGTTTACCCAATTTCTACATACGCAAGGCCTGATGCCGGTTTTTGTTCGAAGGCAAACATCATAATATTTGCTCAACCACCCAAACCACAAATCGAAATTAAAATAGTTCCCCTAACCTGTATATACGCAAGTGTATTTATTGGATAAGGACTTATATGATCGTTCATTTTTGGTTCTTCTTGACATCGTTATTGCTTGGCAGGACAGTCGCCCCTATACACTGTACGTTAATATAAATATATTTGCATTCGCCTGACTATGGGCTTTACTGTTTTGATCGATCAAAGCAATAAATATGCCAGGAAGAACCAAATTGGACAATCATAATAACTATTATAATCAATCATTTTTACTTAAAATATTACTGAATGTCAACCCTATAAACGCATCAATGCATTGCAATGGCATTTTTTATGACAATTAAGTAAGCGATCATAAATTTTCGGGTAGATAAAAGTAAAACCAACCAAAATTGTTCGCCCGCCTGGAGCTGAAGCTCCAGGCGGGCGAACTTTGCAAGGCGGACGAACATTTTACTTTATTCTACC
>Ga0272440_1002667_pt1 | contig 13741 bp, 17 predicted proteins | sample SSMMMBAug17_FD_192440 | JGI IMG/M metagenome (GOLD analysis project Ga0272440, IMG submission 192440) | Marine sediment archaeal communities from Little Sippewissett salt marsh, Falmouth, MA, United States - SSM-MMB-Aug17 | ecosystem: Environmental > Aquatic > Marine > Wetlands > Sediment ...
CCTGTTGGGTTACTTCTCCACCTGTTTCATTGTATGCTCCACCAAGTGCAGAAGAAATTGTTGTTAGTCCTGAGGTATCTAAACCTAATTCATAACTTTCTCCTGTTGCATCATTAAAACCAGTAAGAATAATTCCTGTTAATAATATCATTCCAAATACTACAATCATTCCAGTTAGTACAGAGTTTGTTGTTGCCATTTTATGCTTTTTTCATGAAGTAGATTACAGTGAATCCTAAACACATTACTGCCATAATAATTCCTAGAGGAAGGAATCCAAATACAAGTGCAGGAATAAATCCTACAACTGTTAAGATAACTCCCAAGATTGGAGAAGCAATACCTACAAATACTAAGAGTGCTGTTACAATCAAAGTAATAAACATTGCAAATCCATTATCTATTGCAGTTTGTGCTAAATTTAATAGTTTTGAGATTACTGCTGTTGAAGGTGATGCTGTTCTAAATCCAACTGCTCTAACTAATCCAGTATAACCTGAAACATTACAACTCATTACTCCAAAGTATCCTGTTGCACTATCTGTACAAATTAAAACATTTGATGTTCCTGTTTCTTGGTAAACATTTAATGTCATATTTTGGGTAGTTTGTGTTGGGTCTGAATAAGTATAAAGAACAATTCCAGTTGTTTCATTGTAAGTTAAACTTACATCAAGTCCTTCTTCTCTATCAAATAAGTTTGTTCCAGAGGTAGGAACAGTGATTGTATAACTACAAGGAGAAGTTAAACAAGTTAACCTAAATGGTGAAGTTAAATGAATTATTGTTCCATTTGGTTCATAAACTGCAATTCTATAATCAACATTTTCTGTTTCTAACTTAATTACTGTTTCTCCTTCATCATCTGTCTTTGCAAGTTCTACATTTATGTAATTATCAAATTCAGGATACCACCTTTGTAATGCTAGATATTTTCCTACATAAGGAGAAAGTTCACTATTTTGTATGGTCATTAGAAAACTAGTACTCTCTGCATTGTTAAGAGAATATGCAGTATTATTTATTGAAGTATTTGTTAATCTTGTTCCTGTAAAAACATAATATCTTCTTTCTGTATATGCTTGGTTGTGTTCTTGGTATTGTAACTCTCCATATCCCATGTAGAAAGTATTTGAAAGAGTTGTGTTAACACATAAATAGATTGCATCTGCGTTTGTATAATTTCCATTAGAGGTTCTTAAAGAAGCATTTTCACTTAAACCATACCTAAATATATATGCTCCTGTTGTATTTAATGAAGTAATGTTGTTTTCACTTTTGAAATCAAACTCTAATACTTGAGTTAATCCTGCACTACAACCTGTTGTTGAAACTTCTATTGAGGTGAAGTTTAAAATTGTTTGATAAAATGTTTCACTTGTAAACTCTTCATCATTTATTAAATATGTAAAAGATAAAGAGAAATTCTCTGTTCCATCAACAGATGGAATTACTTTATCACAAACTAATGTTCTATTATCAACATCACAAGTTGTTTCTGTTCCATTATATGAAAGGTTACCTTCAAGAGAATCAAAGTAAGTTGAAACTCCAATAGTTAAATTAAATTGTTGATCTGTTTCTTCTAGAACAGAAGCATTATAACTTTCTGTTTCTGTTATTTCATTTAAAGTAAAACTTCTTGCACTAGTACAATTTATATTATTTGCAGTATCATTTGCACATAATGAAATACTTTGTGATGTACTTGGTAAAGTTAAAGTAGTATTTGCACAAGATGGAAGTATTATATTAGAAGATGCAACATTTCTAAGTCCTATTGTTGCAATTGAAGGTAACATTAACATACCTCCTTGAGAACCACTACTCATAATTAATCTATCATTACAATAGAAATGATTTGTATAAGGATCACTTCCTGTAACTGTAACATTAATAAATAATAGATTATTAGTTGCATTACAACCATATAAACTTCCTGTCCACTGATCTTCATCTGTATCATAAATATATAACTGCCTTCCATTTAATTCATTGTTTGGAACATTTATTGTAAAGTTTGTTGTTGAAACAGGGGTTGCTCCTGTAAGATTATCTCCATCCATCCAATTACTAGGAAGGTTTGTTGTATCATTAAAACTTAGAGTATTTTCATTTGTATAATTATACCAACAATCATCTAAGTTTGTATCTGTTGCAGTAAAATTAAAATCAAAAGAAATGTTTTCACTTTTGTTTTGTATTAATTGATTTTCTGTTGGATTTGTAATGTTAACAATAGGACTTTCTAAATCAACAGTATAATAAACAATCTCATTTGCATTAGTATCATTCATACTCTCTGCATAACAAGAGAAATTATATTGTCCAGAAGCATGAATAAATTCTGCTTGGTAATAAGATAAATTAATTCCAACTCCTCCACTTGAATTAGTATATGTTGTAGAGTGAGTTGCTCCTGTGTCTGTTGTCCAATTAATTGTTGCAGTCATATTTCCAACTCCAACATTATGAGTTGCTGTACAATTTAAGGGTATTCCTTCATAATTATATGTAGTGTTTGTTGGAGTATTAATTGTTATTGTTGGATTTATTTGTGTTATACTTATATAACTAATTCCATTTCCATTATTCCATAATTGATTTATTTCTTCTTCATTTAAACTTCTGTTCCATATTCCAACTTCATCAAAGAAACCTCTCATACCTGTATTAAGAGAATCTCTATTACCAATATAAGCATTAACACTTGGTGCAGTTCCTGAAAATGAACCAGTAGATGCTGTTCTTGTAATAGTTGAATTATCTACCCAAAGAGTTCCAACATTTGAACCATCAAAAATAAGTATAATTAAATGCCAATCTCCATCTGTAAAGGCATAATCATATTCTGCATGGTGTTGATCTGAAGAACCTCTTGCATCTAATTGAAAAAACTTGTCTGGTGCTGCTTTATTTCTAAAAGAGAAATCCAAACCATTATATGATCCTCCTCCTTCAATTCTTGTTAAGAAACTTCTATCTGTACTATCTTCGGGTAAAGTTGAAGAATTATACCAAAAAGCAATACTCCATTCTTCTCCACTATCAAAATCAAATGGGGTAGTTCCCAAATCTATTTCATCAGTATCGCTATCCCATCCATAAGCTGTATTAATCTTTCCTGAACTATTATCTGTACCACCATTTGTTCCATTATTATTTTGAATACTATCTATTATAGTACCACTTCCTGTTGTGTCTTGTTCATCTAATTTATAATAATTTTCCAAACCAACATTTAAATCTGCTGTCCAACTTGCCCACTCTTCAACTCTTATTTCATTATCAAAGAAATTAGGAATCCACTCTACTTTATCTCCAACATGAACATCTGTAAAAATGCCAAGAGTATATTTAGAACCCCTAATTATATTCTTTGTTGTAAAATCTAACCACATTTCTTGTTCTTCTTGATGTTGTCCAACAACTATTTCCTCACAAGTTTCATAAGTTGTTCCATTTGCATAAGAATTAGTTTCACATTCTATTTCAGTATCATTTACCCAAACAATAGCATTAACTTTATATTTTAAATCATAATCCCTAGAGAACTTTTCCATTCCTTTATTTTTATCATATAAATCTATACTATTAATTGCATTTAGATAATCTTTCTTAGAATTAATCTCAAACTCTGCAACCTTTCCATAACCTGCAGGAACTCTTACATTTAAAAAAGTTTTTAATTGTATATCTGCATATTTAGTTTTAACAATTAAACCATCATAAACTTCTGTTGTTTTAGTTTCTGCAATATAATTCTTTTTTAATGCACTTACACTTCCAATTAGTAAGAACACAAATACAAAGCATAAAAATAATTTCATTTGTTTATGCATAGTCATTACCAAAGTATTTAATTTTTGCATACATAATAATTCCACTTAGAACAAATACCATTAATAAAATAATTCCATAGTTATCTAATAAGAATCCTGTTAAACTTAGATTGTTAATTGTTCCATCTGTAATATATCTTGGAGTATCCCAAAGTGTATCTGCAACATCCCTAACATAAGGAGTAAATACCATTATTAAGAATCCAAAGAAGATATATAATAATACAAATATTGGGTGTGTATCTATAAAGAAACTTGTTATCAATAGTAAGATTAGATTAATAGTAAAGACAAACACAATTACATAATCCCACATCTGGGTAAACTTTGTTATTGGTTCTTCCATCTTTGCACCTGCATTTGCATCTATGTTCTCAATATTATCTTGAACACCTCCTCCAATTGAAGTTACAATATTAAGTAAGATTGGTGCTAGTGCTAGAAGTACAATAAATATTCCCACAAAGGTTACTATTCCAAATTGTCCTCTATTCATATTTTTCTTTTTCCTTTTTTAAAAACTTTAATTAACTCACTATCAAAAAGATAAGTTGGTTGTTTTGCTTTAATTTCAATTACTTTTGTTAAAGGTATTTTCTTTTCTTTCCCTGTTATTTTTTTATATGCTTCTGTCATTTTCTTTTGACTTTTCTTGTATTCCTCCCATGCAGTTAATGGAACATCTAATTTCTTATACTTCTTCATGCTTGTTCTCCAAAGTTTTTAACTAATGATAATACAAACAATACCATTACAATAAATAAATTCATGAATCCACAAACCCACAAGAAACTTTCTAGTAAGTCCATCACAAATACATTACCCCAATAGTAATTTGCAAAGTAGTAATACATTAAGTAAATTCCAAAAGAGCAATAAGATAATACTACTTGGTTAAGGGTTACATCTAATTTGACAAATCTATTTAATACCCACATGAAAGAATATATTGCAATACCTGAAACTACAAAGAATAATAAAATTAAAACTACAAGAAAATTTCCTGTTGCTGGTGCTTCTCCAAATGGAGTTATATCAAAATTATTATTAAAATTATTATTACAACCATCAGAAACTCCACTAAAAGTATATGTTCCAAGAGTATTTGTATCTGTTAACACGTAATAAAACTCTCCACTACCACTAGAAGTCATTTCAATATTATCTACAATAACAGAAGAATTAGGGTAAGTTATTGAAGAAATATTAATGTAAGTTGCATTACTACATACTTGTTTTAATCTTATATTTTCTCCTTGTTTAAATGTTCCAAGAGAATCTACACTAGCACTAACTAAAGTTAATGCAAAGATAAACATAAACATAAATGCAAATACTTTCTTATTCATTTCTCTTATTCCCCCCAAATAGTTTTCCTAATCCTAACATTCCACCACCAGAATTTTGACTACTTGAAAGGTTCTGTTCTTGGATTGTACCCATTAGTAACTTTCTAATTCCTTCATTCTCAGATTGTTTCAAAGTAATTAATGTATTTGATAATACTATTTCATTAATGAAATGTAATTTGTCACCATTCTTTATTCCATAACTTTTCCAATTATCCAACGCCATCATCTGTGCAGTTTCTGCAATAGCATTTGTTCTTTTTTTAATTTCATCATCTTTTAATTTAGAAATAGAAACATTTTGAGAAGATACACTTAACATTATATTAGCAATTTCTGTTGCACCTTCTTCTGTTAATGCTCGTTTTTGTAAGGATTGGTTAACAACCCAAACACCATTCTTAAATTCTTTACCCATTAACTTCTGTTGAATTACTTCAACAATTGCATCTGGTCTAATCTTCTCTAATAAATCTGCTTTCTCACTTGATTGTATTATTGGTTGTTGGTCATATTCCATTATTTCTTACTCCTTTTTTTCTTTTTCTTCTTCTTAAATAAATCAAATATCCAATTCTTTGTTACTGGTCTTTTCTCAAAACCTGCAAACTTTCCACCTGCAATTCCTTTGGTTTGTTTTCCTTTAACTCCTTTAATAAGAGAAGTATAGTCTGGAGTATAACCATACTTTGCACTTGTCTTTAATTTTTTCCAACCACCCATTCCAAAATTTGCACCTAAACTAAAAATTGGTCTTGGAACTCTTGGAATTAGACTTGAAGAAAAACCAGAAGAAGAACCAGAAGAACTCCCACTGCTTTTACTTGCTCGTGGAGAGGTTATTGGAGAAGAATATTCCTTTAATGAAGAAGAAGAACCTGCACTATATGAAGGAGTACTACTCTTGAAAGAACTAGATAATGAACTTGACATACTTGAAATAGGAATTGAGGAACTAAAAGGTTTACTGCTTAACCTTGATTGGGTAAATAAAGAACCTAACCCATATCCAACAGAAATTTGTGAAGAACCAAGTACAGATACAACAGAAGATGCAGAACTTGCAGTTACTGCTGTTCCTGTTGTTGCTCCAACTAATGCTCCTCCAGTGTAAGTTTGTGCAACAAGAGGGGTTCTTACACCAAGTATTCTTGTAAAACCAACATTCTTAATTGGAACTCTTGTTCCTGCAACAACTCCTTCAACTTCAATTTTATATTGTGGAATTTGAACAACCCCTTCTTTAACTGGATTTCTAAAGATATAGGTTTTTGCTGTTCCTCCAAAGGAAGTTGGAACTTTAACTTCTCTTATTGCAGGGTTAACCTTTAAACTTTTAAAGTAACCAACTTGAACTTGTGGTGCATTAATTCCTGCACCAAAATCTCCCCCATAAGAAAATTCATATTTGTTTCCTATTCTTGTGAAACCAACAGAAACACCTTTTCCAGAAATATATTGATTAGGGTCTAAGGTTGTTGCAGAAGGTTTCCATGCTTTTCCAGTTGCATGAAATCCATATTTCATTCCTCTTACACTTTGAGGAACAAATTTAGAAGGTAAATAATACTCACTTGGTTGTGTTTTGGTAAAATATCTTACATGAGTTTTTGTTGATGCAAAAGGAAATCTTGTTGTACTTTCAGTTACATATTTATAATTTCCTCCCCACCTTTTCCAATAACTTACTGAAGATTGTCCTTCATAAAATGCTTTAACTTTTGGGTCTATTAATTTATAACTTCTTCCAGTGAATTGTCCTTTTTGAAAACCTTGTGCTTTTTGAATCCAACTTTTTGGTTGATTCCATTTAATCCCTTTGTATCTTTCCATAAATACTTCCTTGTAAATTCCCCCTTCTTTTTTAATAAAAGGTTTTGTTTTTGTTGGGTCTGCCATTCTAATCTCTTGTAACCCTCTTGTTCTGTCTAATGTTCCAAGATAATTATATGTTTTTAATCCCAAGTAACCTCCTGCAATTGCAGGTGCTAGTTCTGTTCCAAATTTTTCTCCAACAAATTGTCCTGCTTCTCCACTATCCTTCATATTATATGCTCTATATGCAATAGCTCCACCATATAATGTAGGTAAACCAATTGTTGCAGTTTTTCCTATGAACCATCCTGCACCTTTTCCTAATGCTGTTTGTCCAACTGCACTTCCAGTATAAGCACTTGCTGTTCCTGCAATCATTGGTGTTGCAAAGTAAGAAACTGCAAAGAAAGTTCCTGCTGTTGCAGGTTTTTCTCTTAGTCCTTCATAAATTCCAACTCCTCCACGAGAAACAAATTCAAAACCTCCAGATTTTTCTCTAGAAAAATTAAGATATTTAAAGGGAGTTGAAGAAGCATATCTATATGCAAGATTATCTGCTTTAACTGCAATCTCTTGCCTTTTCATTTTATAATCTTCAGACAACTCTGGAAGAACCTTCTGAACATGAGGTGCAAGTCTAACATTAAACCCTCCTTTATAATAGTCTGTCTTAGGTGCATTATATGCAAAATCAATATCTGCTTTTAGTTTTTGAAACCCTGTTCTTGGAGGAGTAATATAGTATGTTCCTTCAGGTGCATCTTGAACACCAACTTCTTCTGCTGTTCTTAATACTCCTTGTCCTTCATCAATTCCCTGTGTATTTCCTCCTTTTTCAAACCTATATGGTTGTCCTTTTTCAGAGGGTTCAGGAATATCTTTAACAGACTTAACAACAGATTCTTGTTGTTTTGGTTTTGGTTGTGGAGAAAGTTTTATTCCTTCTTTCTGCACCAATCCAGTATCTCTTTCTAATAGAGAACCTTTGTAGGGAGTTAATTTATTTGGAACTTCTTTAACAGACTTAACAACAGATTCTTGTTGTTTTGGTTTAACCTTTGCAACTTCCCATTCTCCTCCTTGTGATCTAGAAATAGATTGTACTTGGTTTTTATCATATAAACTTAATCCCATACTCCTTGCTCTCATTGCAGAACCTTCTTCAACTCTTGCTTGTGTTTCAGGATTGGAAAGTTTCTGTTCATAAAGTTTATTTGCTAAATCATAAACAACTTCTTGTGAGGGGTCACCATAGTTTACTCTTATAATTCTTCTTCCACTTGCTTTTCTAGAAATCCATTCATTCGCTAATCTTTCTGCTTCTTGTTGTTGTTGTAATGTAACCATTTCACCTCGTATTTTTTTAAAATCACCTCGTAGTATGTTTTTTACTACCTCGTATTACAAAAAAGACTAGAAAAAATAACATACACAACTATATAAAACTTATTATTTCCAAAATAGGAAAGTTTATTAATAATAATTACTATTTTTTAGCATGGTTAATTGTTTAAGATGTGGAAAAGTTCTTTTTCCTTTGAAAGGAAAGAAAAAACTAAATCCAAAGAGAAAATATTGTAATGAAAAATGTCGTTCCAGATATAATAGTAGAGAATACCAAAGAGAAGAATCTTATAGAGTTAAAAATAGAAAAAAGTATAATAAATTAATTTTAAAGAATTATTATTTGAATAAAGATAAATGGGCATCAAGAACAATAACAAATAGATTTTTAAAATCTTTAATTCATAGTGAAAAACTATTAATTAAAAAATGTAAGGAGTGTTCTTCCACAGAAGAATTGGAAATACACCACAAAGTTTATCCTACAAAGATTGGGGAGATTATAGATTCTATTTTTGAAGAAAAAATTTATTATTTATGTAAAAAATGTCATTCATATCTAAATAAGAAAATTTAAATAGTGTGTTTGGTAAAATAGTGTGTGTGTAAAAAAGATGGGAAAACAAAAAGAGTTTGAGGATATGTATGAGGAAGAAGAAAATGAAAGTTGGGGAACACCTGTTAATTCTTACAGAGAAATTGTATTAAGATGTATTGAAAAATGTAGAGTAGAGAAATCAAAGGAGTTAACTAAGGGTAAAACAATCTTTATTGAGAAGAATGGTGCTTCTATTCCTATAATTATTCCTGACCAAAGAAAAGTTGTTGAGAGTTGCATTAATGAATTGTATGATGAATTACTTTGGTACTTTGATGACAAGGCAAAAGAAATATTACCAAAGATAGTAGAAGAAATTGAAAACCTTAATCAAAAGTATTATGAAAAATATTTAAAGAAAGAAACACATATACCTTCAAGACAATTTGCAATAAATAACTTACAAATTGGTAATACTCCTCTAGGAAATGTTTTAATGCAAGATAAAGAGGATGAAAGAAATAAATTATATAGAAAATTGTACCAAGAATTACTCCTTTTATTCAAGAGGGAGAATGATTTGAGTAACACTTTTGATATTGGATTAGGAGATGACTAGAAAAACTTACCCAGAAGCAATTGCACATCTACCAACGACAGAACAGGCAGTAATTAAGAGAATTTTTAATAGAGTTGATAGTGGGAAAAATGCTTTAATTGCTGTTGTTGGTGCAACAGGTTGTTTATCTGGAGATACAAAAATAAAGATTAGCCGTCATAAGAATACTACAACAAGAACAATAAGAGAATGGTATAAAAAACAACATATAGATTATGTTAATAAAAATGGCAAGATTTGGGATAGAACTGTCCCCATGTCCATTAGAAGTTTTGATGGTGCAGAGATAAGATTACATAAAATAAACGATATTGTTTATTCTGGTAATAAAAAAGTATATGAGTTAAGATTAAAGAATGGATTTACAATTAAAGCAACAGCAGACCATCAGATTAAAACTAGGGATGATTGGGTAGAATTACAAAATTTAAAAACAGGTGATTTAATTATGTGTGATACTCCAAATCCTGCTGCTTCTAATAGAAAAAGGATTAAGTTAAGAGATATTGGATTATGTGTTGGAAAAAATCATCCATATAATACTAGAAAAAATGGAGAGATTGAAGTCCATAGATTAATTTATGAAGCAGAATTAAACAATTTAGAATTTACAGAATATCTTGACATTTTATTAAATGAACCAGAAATATGTAAGACTTTAAAGTATATTAATCCACAAGAATGGATTATTCACCATAAAGACGGAAACCACTATAATAACTCAATAGATAATTTAGAAAAAATAAAACCATCTGAACATCATTTAAAACATAATTTGTATTCTAATTTCTCACAAGGAGCTCCAAAGTTTAGCGAAGTAGAAAGTATTAAACTTGTAGGGATAGAAGATACTTATGATATATGTTGTGAAGAACCACATCATAATTTTGTTGCTAATAATATTGTTGTGCATAACTCTGGAAAAAGTTATGCAGTGTTAAGTATTCAAAGAGGGTTATATTTATATCAACATGGGGTTGAACCTCCATTAGAATATATGAAAAGTCATTGTTTATTCAAAGCAAAGGATTTTCTTGAACAAATGATGAGAAAAGATCTAAGACCTATGGAAACTTGGTTATATGATGAGAGTGGTGTTGATTTAAATAGTAAAAACCATGCTTCTGCATACAATAAAGTAATGAATTTCCTTGTTCAGACATTTAGACACCTGCAACAAATAGTATTCTTTACACTTCCTTCCTTTAGTTTTCTTGATAAATCAATTAGGAAGATGATTCATTACAGACTGGAAACAACTAAGTTAAAAAAGAGTAAAAAGATAAATAAATGTAAATTTTTTAGATTACAATACTCGGAAGATAAAGATAAGATATACAAACATTGTTTAAAGATTAAAATGGGCAAGTATTCTCCCAAATTAAGAGGTATTAATACTGCTCTTGTTCCCAAGCCATTTGCAGAGCAATATGAAGAACAGAAAGAGCAATTTAATGAGGATTATAAGAAGAAATTACATAATACCTTGCAAGTAGTTGAGAATAAAGAGGAACAGCAGTTTACAAGGCATGGAAGGTTAACTGAAAGACAAGAAATCATTTGGGAATGTATACAAGAGGGTATAACTGATAGAGAAGTAATAAAAGAAAAAGCAGGGTTCAAATTAGCAAAGCAAGTAAGTGAAAACTTGAAATTTATGCGAAATAAAGGATATAATGTTCCAAGATTAGGAAAATCCCTAGAAAAAAAGGATAATGCCATTGATACTAGCACTTTTGCCACCCTTTAACTTAATTTATTTAGTCACTACATCAGTAGTTAGTCACTACATTGGTCGCTTAGGCACTACAATTAATAAAATGATAGATTTTAAACAAATAGAACGAAATTTGGAGGAAGAAATAGCAAAAGCAACCATAAAAGATTGGATTATCTTTTGTTTCATTATAATAATAGGCATAGCAATCTCTTGCTTTGCAATTAATCAAGTACTGGATGCTATATATAACATCAATGTTGCATCTGACCCTTGTGGTGTATGCAGAGAATTAAACCCAAATGTAAAAATAATAAATACTCCTAATATATATAACATTACTTTTGAAGTAATGAAATAATATAGTTAAGTTTGTTGTTTAGTAATTCCATATTAATAGGAACTTCTTGAACAACTTGTTTTGGTTCTTCCTTTTCTTCTTCTGTTGGTGTAACCATTTAGTTTTCCTCCTTTGCAAATTTAGTTAAAAATTCTTCATCTGATATTGAGGGTTCAGTACTTCTCTTTAAATAGTAAAAGAAACCTGCAAGTAGAAATGAGAATCCAGTACTAGCAAAATTTCCTATTACTCCCCACCAATACATATAAACCCAATTACTTATATTAGCAACAAGGGTAATGAAACTTACTAGTGCATTAGTTGCTAATAAGAAAAATCCCCACCTGTAAAAAGTTTCCATTGAGATACCTTCAAACTTCATATCTCTTTAACCTCCACATTATGCTTTAAACCTTTGTCCTCTTTCTTTAGTGTTTCTATAATATCATTGCATTGCTTTAGAGAAAACTCAACTAATTCCTCCTCTGTCTTCCCTATAAACTTTTGTTTAACTACTCCTGCACGAGTTAAATCTTGAATAGAATATCCTTCTTCCTTTCCTTCATCCACTTCCTTTTTCATTATCTTATAACTATTCTTTGCTTGTCCTATATCTGCATACTTGGTTGTGATGCTTTCATTCTTTACAATAGAAATAACTCTACTTTTGGTTGTCTTTTGATTATCCCTAAGGGTTAGTATTACTTTAGTTGTCATTTTGTTTAAGGTGCAAAGGAAGCAACTGCTGTCCTTGCTTGATCACATGAATATTTCATTGATTGCAAAATCAAATCCTTTGCTTCTGCTTGTCCATTGTTTACCATTTGAGTAATTAAGATAATACCAATAATAGAAAAAATAATCAATCCAACAAAGATTGCAATCTGTGCATATTGTAACATATTGCTTTTCAACTCTTTTGCATTCTTTGCAATGATTTGTGAAGAAACATCTCTTAAATCAACAGGTGCAACTGCCATTACCATTCTTTGAGATTTTTCATCTAAATCAATATATTTAATTGGAACAAGTACTCTCTTATCATCTCCTTTCTCCATACAGATAATTGCTCTTCCTCCTTTGAAAAAGTGCATATCCTCTCTAGTTAATCCATAAATTATCCTTCCATCTGCTGTTCTAATCTTTTCTTCTGTACCATAATCCCATAGTTTTAGAATCCAGTTAGTCTTAAACCAACCTGACTTTGTTAGTTGAACACTCTGTTTTCTATCTCCTACTTGTGAGAATATTAATGTTGAATACTCTAATTTTTTTCTTTTCCTTAACCATAAACTTCCAACACCCATAAGTGCAATACCAAATATAATTACAATCCAAATAATAGGTTTAAGAAAACCACTGTTCATTACCAATCCCCAAATGTCCATCTTAATCTAATCCTCTCCTTGCAATTTCTCTACCTTCCCTCTCTGCATTTGCTCTTGCTTCCTTGAGAATCGCTTTCTTTTTAATCTCTCTTAACTCTTTTAATTCTGCTTCTGTAAAATTAGGTTTACCTTGAATATCATTCACCATCTCTCTAATCTTGTTCATTATTCCCATTATTCTCTAACCACCTCACTAATTAATTTTTCATATTTCTTATCACAATAAATTGCACATAAAAGAAAGAAATATTCCAAGTTTGTAAAAAGTAACAGAATTGAAAAATTCTTTAAAGATAAATCTGTAATACAATTTACTCCTGCAAATAAAGCATTAATAAAAGAAAATAGAAGAAAGAACCCAAAAAACAACCAATTCCTATGTTGTCTTTGTCTTAAACTTCCTACAACCTCAAATTGTCTATTATTAATCTTCTTCTTTTCCATCTTCATCCTCCTCAATTTTATATATCTCTCCACAATTCCTGCATACCCATTCTTTCTTTTTTATTCTTAGGTATCCTAAGGAATTACCACACTCTTTACATTTCATAGTTTTTCTACACACTCACACTATTTAAATATATTGTTTTAAAACATCTGAGAAGTAATAAAAGAGATGTAATCCACTAGAACCCATAAAAATTGCAACTCTTTTATTTCCTTTTCCATACCTCCTTCTAGAAATAAATTTCATCTTCTCCATCCTCTTCAAGTGAACTAAAATACTTTTATGGGAAAGGTTTAATTCTTTTTTTAAATCATCCATTGTAACAAAATCCTTATCATAAG
>Ga0272440_1002668_pt1 | contig 13736 bp, 7 predicted proteins | sample SSMMMBAug17_FD_192440 | JGI IMG/M metagenome (GOLD analysis project Ga0272440, IMG submission 192440) | Marine sediment archaeal communities from Little Sippewissett salt marsh, Falmouth, MA, United States - SSM-MMB-Aug17 | ecosystem: Environmental > Aquatic > Marine > Wetlands > Sediment ...
TGTGCTTAGTGGAGATATTTATATTAACACAGGGCGATATGATTGCCAGAAAAATATAAGCCATCAAGCGCAGCCATTCAGGTATTCTCGATGTCACATTAAGCACCATTGGCGGCAATATGACCATTGACTTACTCGTCGCTGATGATGCTGTCGTAATAAATGTTGAAGATGGCGAGTTAATGGATGATAACGATGCCGATGTGGACCTTGATAGGCGATGTATCAAATATCAACCGAGTCAAATTTGATGTATCCAATCTATCTTTAACGCCCTTACATTATAGAATTTTAACCTATCATGATTACTTGCAGCCAGTTGAAAAAGAATTGGTGGTGCCGGAGTGCCGGACATGGATTTGGATTTAAGTGATATGGTTATTCATATTGATTCTCAGATGCCGGTATTCGTTGATTATTCGGAAATGTTGGATCGGTCACATGTGGCTTTTAGTGAAAATAGGGCATCCTTCATATGACCCCAAAAATAGTTAACACTTTTTTGGATTTTGCAAAATCAAAAATCAGGTTTAGACCTTATAAACTGTATGCCAAAGATTTGAAAGTGTTCTTGAATAAGATTCGAATAAATATATCATTATTCATGTTTTCATTTTTGATTAATACAGACCAAACCAATGAAAAACCAACTAAAAAAGTAGATTTTGCAATATTTTTTAAAATTATGATTTCTTTAGGAATGCTCTGAAAATATCATGCTCATTTTGCTTGATCGTACAAAAAAATATGGACGTGTAGAGACGTAGAATGCTACTGCTACGTCTCTACAGTACAATTACCTTAAAACGAACAATATCAATAATGGGGAAGTTATTTTCATCGCATTCCTTAGTTATTAATTTAACAAGGCGAATATTCTGAGAATAGCATTAAAATCGTTTTTATGTTTCAATTTGAGCCATTTTTTTTGTCAGCATTCTCTATACTAGAAATAAGCTTTATTAATGGATCAGAATTTGAATCTCTAAAATCTACACTACTGCTAGTTTTTAGGAACGAATCATTCAATTTCTCAACTGTTAAAGTACTATCTTTAAGAAAGACTGGGATTAAAGTTAAATGAACATAATCATGAAATACTTCTATTTCTTTTTTTTGGTTCTTCCCTATTGTGTGCTTAAAAAAAATTGCAATAGATTTACTTGTAGGAATTATTTTATCAAGCTCTGCTCGCCAGTATACTCCGCCTAACAACTCATCATTATCGAACCAAGTTTTAATACCTTCTTCTTTCAATTTCTTATTGATTTCTGAAACATCCTCTCTATCTTCATAATTATAGCAAATAATAACATCATAGTTTTTGGTATTTTCATTGTTTTCTGCTTCAGTATGTGGTGGGCTAATTTGATTCAGCTTTAAATATTCGATAATATTGTAATTATTGTCATATATATTGCTCCCTTTTCCTTCATGATTTAGATTTTCATCACTTTTTTCTGTATATGTATTTAGGCCCATCAGATTTAATTTTAAATAGCTGATAATATAGAAAAATGAAATCATTAGAAATACAAGCCATCCAATTATATCAGTATTATTAATAACAAAAGAATATGGTCGCATCTTACTATATTTCATAAGAGTTTCAGTTGCTACTAACTTAGAAAAATTGCAATCCATAAATAAACAGCAAATTAGTATAAGTGATGTAATAAATAATGCATATAAAATGCAATATAATGGTAGAAAGTTTCGAATTATACTAAAATCAATTTCCTTTTGAAGGTTCTGTTTGTCCAAATTAAATACATATTTAATAAGTTTAAAACAATTATTCAAAATCTCGTCCAGACTTTTTTGTTCCATTGTTTCTGATGCCATATTAGTTTGATCCCATTTTTTTGACTTTATAAACAAGAAAAGCCCAAAGAATAAAAAAAACAATATTAAAAAGAATAAATATATTATAACGATACGCTTTTTTATCACTTTCCGCTGAAATCAATTTTTTATCCTTTGTTAAATTCAAAATTTGATGATCCTTTCCACTTATTCTAATCATCATTTCCTCGATTTTTTGACTGCAATCTTTTTGTACCAGACTTAACTCTCTTGAATAAACAGATTCTTGTAACTGCATATTTGAAATTATTTTATCACTTTGCTCTTTGCATTTTTTCAATTGGTCTTTGCACCATAATGACTCTATCATTGTCTCAATATGTTTTTCCTCCTTTATAATAAGATTGTTATTTTCATATTTAAACGGGTCAAAGATGGGTGTTTTTATTGTTAGGTTTCTTTTGTCGGGAAGTTTTTGATATTCACCTTTTAATAATAATCGATCAATTTCATAAGATTTCTTGTGACTCGAAAAATTTCCAATTATTGTAGCTGTACTGGTATAAAAATCCAGGGATAAAGATAATGGACTGGTATGTAAAAAAATCAATACTCTATCAGAAAATGAGGTTGCCTTTTCTATAAAAACATTGTTGATTAAATCAGCATCCATTTGATCAAGTACTGTATAGATAATAAAATTATTGGATTCTACTAAATAGCTTCTTATGGTCGAAAGACATTTATCTTGCTTTTTTTGAGGAATTGCTACAAATTTAATAGGGTATAAAGCGTTATAGCTATCTTTACTAAATCGATCAATTACAGCATCGTTAATACAAAATACAATTTGAGTAATACTGTTATTATTTAATGCGCTAAGATCACATGTCTTTCCATTTTCAAAGGCTTTTCCAGATTTAATTTCAATTGTTGCTTTTTGCGTTAAATTTAAAATAAAATCAGTACTTGTAGTGCCTGTATATATCTTCGTATCCCCTACCAAATCATTAAAACTATTGTGATATACTTTTTTTTGTGGATTGAATCTGCAAATATTTGTAAGGGATTCAATACCTTCAAACTTTCCGCACAAACTTTTGATAACCCTCGCTTTCAACAATAAAATACGTCTTAATGATTCTCTAAACATTATTTCTTTTTCTGGAAACTGATTGATACTGGCAATCAGTTTATTTTTTATTTCTTTCAAGTCATTAATTGAAAAATATCTACATGTGTTCGTATTCATATTAGCATTGCTTGATAGTGTTTTTGATATGGATGGACTCGTACTTGTTATTGAAATATTCGAAAAAAACAAGATATCATTACCTGCATCAAAAGCGCGAAATGATCTATCTGTAAACCCTTCAATACTGTTCGATTGTTTTCTTTTGCTGAGGTCATCTGATATTATTAGTTGATCCTTAAAGTCTAAACCATATATGGGGTTTACAATATTTATATTTATCTTATCGTTTCCTCGAACTACTTCATTTATGAAAGATTTTGAAAAGGTGGCAGGTCTGTTACATAGATTTTCAGCCTGTACCAGTTGAGTCTTTGACATCATAATACCATCAATAAATCTACTAACATCTTTATTAATTAATACATTTGAAATTTCACCCTTGTATTTATGTTCCTGATTGAATGTCATCGCAGGAAGATATCGACCGATTACAGCCATATTTGATCTATGCAGACCATCAATATAAGCAGAGGCATACTTTTCAATATGTTTATCAAGACATCCAAAATAGTGTCTTTGTGATTCAGGCTTAATATTTCCTACATCTTCAGGAAACAAATTCAAGCAAGGACCTAACATTAAGTTAATTCCCATATTTTGTAGCTGTGCACCCTGTAATTGGCCTGCCAATCCTATCAAGTCTTCATTTTTTGAAGATGCAAGGGTTAGTTCGGGTAAGGACATAAACGCTTCGTTATCAAACTCCACAGGCATTAATTCTCTGTTATTATAAACAGATATGAATAACGAAATTCTTTGGGCTGTTTGTTGTACACAAGATTGACATCTATTCGTTGTATTTTGTTCAGTTGTATGTTGCGCACATTTTTGAAGTTTATCAATAACGTCTTTTAAGGGTACACTTTTGCTTGTTATTCTTCCTAAAAATATGTTTCCAACTTTACACTCGCAAACAATTTCATCAATACTTTCATACATTTTATCCTTATCTGTTACATGAGGTAAGCCTGTCATTATTAGCTGGCCAATGCTGTCTTCTACACGAACTTCTTGTACAAAATCTTCAATAAATTTTCTTTCAGATTCAGTTAAAATTTCAATCGAATATCCATTTGATAACATAATGCTCAAATTGACAAATAGCATTGCGATGAAATATTTAGGCATTTGACTTTGTTTTTTTCCAAGAATAATTATGTTGCTTAATCTCATAAATGCTCCTCAATACAATTTATCCATAAATGCTTAATTATATTATAATGAACTAAATATGTCAACAATCAGTTGAGATAGTATTTTCGTAGCTTCTGGACAAAATTCCAGATGGGAATCATGTTGATGTGTCCGACATAATAGCTGATTCTTTAAAAACCGATGCTGACGAATGAGTCTGTTATTTTTTGAATCAATGAAAAAGATACTAACTTTTATCTGATGTGAATCTTCTGTATACATACCAGATATAATCGCATCAACGTTATTTGGGATCATTAGTTGTTTATTAATTTGTTCTCTTTTCTCCGTCTCTGTTAATTGTTTGTTTAAAATAATTGACATAAATCTTTTTATATTCCCTGGTGAATTAATAATTCGATGTTCCGATTCATTAAAGGATAAATGTTGATAGTTATGAATTACTTTTTTAATACTTTTTGATATCTGTGCTTCAACTCTTTCATTCAAACTTTGTGGTAAAATTTCACTTGTTTTAATATCAAAAAAACCAAGGTAAGAAATATATGTTTTATTATGCTCAGCCTTTTTCATATTGTTTTTAAGTATATCAACAACCTCTGAAAAATTACCATCTGGTTTTAATTGATCCAGTTTGAGCGCGATATCATGCACAATCGTATCTCTTCTTTCAAATGAATAATTTTTCTCTTTGAACCGAATTGAAATGATGTTTTCAGCATCAGATGGAATAAAATTAATGTCTTTAGCTGATCGAATTTTCTTCATCAGGGTAAACCCCCCCTGAAATAAAAGAATGTAACCTTCAGCACCTTTTTGAGAATTAAGTTGAGGATCATCATTTTTATGGACAATTTTTTTTCGGGGCTCAACTATGCCAAAAAATTCTTGAGCATCAATATCTGTTGGATCCAAAATAATTTTTTTGATATTTGATAGTAAAACAGGGGATTGTTTGATCTCAGCTGAGTTGCCAATAATCTTTTTTAATATGGTAATTTGTTTTAATGCGTCTTTTAGATCATTAAAACCAAATAAATTTAAAATATATCTATTACCCGAATGATCAAGAAGTTTTTGAAAGTTTTGATGAAATTCGGCTGAAAAAAAAAAATCTTCATATTTTGAAAGCATCAGTATATTGCCAAATAAATCACGCGATTCATCAACAGATACACGACAGGTTTTTACCGGGTAGCCCAACTGATCTATTGTTGTTTGATCTTGGGGGATATTTATAAACGCTAGAGCAATTTTTTCTGATGAAAAATAAAAAGTGGCCCGAATAAATATTTTAAGCAAACCTGTTTGAATGGGAATAATTTTAAAATACAATGTTTTTTTTTCTTTTGGCATCCAGTTTGTATAATTCTTTTTAATCATCAAATTCTTTAATTGAGTGGACTGATTATTTTTGTTGTAAAATGTTGTTCCTGATGAAAAGGTTTTTACTTGCCTGTCTTTTTCAATAACAAGAACTTTCTTATTAAATGATACTGTAATATTGCCATCACATGTCAATTGCTTTGGATTCATTGCAACAATATCACATGTCATGCTTTCACCCCATTTTAAATAAGAGTCAGGTGTAAAATTAATAGACAATTCATTTGCATATGCTATTTTCGGACAGAAACACGAAAAAAAAATTGTAATAAATATAAATAAATGTTTTTTCATCATACAATACCATTTATTTCTTGTATATATTAGAAATCCAAATATAAATGTTCCAACAGATAAAACTATAGTGTGTAATGGTATAAAGTTTGCTGCATTATCCCCTCTATAAATAGATATCAAAAGGTAGCTTAGACTCAATCCCATCAGCCCAAATGCAAAGACATTTCCTTTATTATAAGTCGGTGTATTTTTTTGATAGCAATATAATCCCCAATAAAGTAGCAATGCAAAAATACCATAATACAACTGTGTTGGATGAATTGGCTTACTATAGGCCATTCCTGCGGGTGAATTAAAAGGAAAAGTAATTCCCCAGGGTAAGTCTGTTGGACTTCCATAACAACATCCAGCAAAAAAACATCCAAACATACGTTGGATAACCAGGGCTGGGATAGCATGATAGAGCAAAAAATCAAGGGATGTCAATACAGGCTTTTTTTTAATAATACAATATAAGCAAATTAATATCAATGTTACCCATAACGTTCCATAAAATGAGTGCATATACTGCTTTCTAAGATTGACAAAATCATAAAAGTCAAAGAAGCATTTATTTAAAATTATATGTAAAAGCTTATCTGTAAAAAACATTGAACATAATGTAATCAAGCAAATATTTACGATGTCATTTAATTCCATATATTCTGGCCGATTTATCACTACCCGCCATGCACACAAACAGCATGCGATAATAGTTGCAAAGCCATATGAATGTACTTGGAAACCACTTATTTCAAACAGGATTGGGTACATTTTTTATTTCTCTTGATTTTTGGAGAGATTGTTCGTTCCAATACAGCTAAACGTAATGAACATCGTTTATAATTCAAATAATAATTCTGATATTTGATCTGCTATTGTCTCAAAAATAACAGAATTAATAGTATTTTTATGACGCATAAATTCAGATTTTTCAAATACTACGTTTTTGACAATAATCTTTTTTTCTTTCTTACATACAATAACAGGACTTACTTCAATTTTAGATAGATTTTCAATAATGTAACCAAACAGAATAGAATCAATATTTGCAGAATTCATAATATTCACTAATTTATCCATTTTTTCAGCTTTACTATTTTGTTTGATTGTTACGATATCATATACTTTTCGAATGTTGAGTTCATTATTCTGAAAGGTATGACCTGTTTCATTATATTTGAAATAGGGGTATTTCTTTTGAGCCATTTCAATTCCCTTTTCAACAGCTTTATTTAAAGATGTTTCTATTTCAAGTGATTCTCGATCCACATAAAAAAAAGATATGTTTGATAAGTAGTAAGGATTACCTATTATTTTTTTTCTTTTTTTCAACACTTCATCTAACATTTTAACAACAGACCTTGGAATAACAAGGGTACTCAGAGCAGGACAAGACTTAATTACTAAACCAATAATCATTGGTTGAAAATATGATTTGAATTTTTCAGATATAATTATTTGTTGACTTTGGTCTTTAAAAAAACAATCTTCCTTATGTAAAATAATTTTCTCTACAACGTATGAATTATTATGAAATAAAATCCAATATAAGAAGACCTCAAAATGAGTGCGGAATTCTCTATATTCTCCCAGTAAAACAGCTTTAATTATTGGATCAATGTTTAATTCATCCTGAATTGTCCAAATTTTATTTTGAAAGGCTAAGGCTGGATTTGTAAGTATATTAATCAATTTGATTTTATTGCTATCAATATCATTAAGTAAATGGTTACTATCATTAATTTTAATATTTGTAATTAATCCTGTTGAAACCTCTAATAGAGCATTTTTAAAAGTAGAATCTAATAACGAAGCTTCTCGTGACATAAAAGTAGAATTTTTCGTATCAGAATCTATTAATGATAAATATGAAATATGAATATCATTTGTCACACTTTCACCAAAACACGAACTTATTTGTTCATTGAAAAAACATTCACCGACCTGTATTTTAACGATTAGAAATAACAATTCAAGAATAATCATCATCTTAATCATTCTATTTCGTTTCATAATTTAAACTCCTGTTATTCCACAGATTTGCTTTATGGTTTAATATAGCCAGTTTTTCATTTAGCTTATGTAGGGATCTTTTCGTGTATCATTTTTTTGATATCTCAAGCTCAATATCTCACTGTCACAGGCAATAAATAGGCTTTATCTTGACTATGGGTTGGATAGTATTCTAAATCATAATCCATTGAGAGAAATTGTGAACGTTGTAAAACCTGATTACATCTGAACAATACTGTCCATAATATTTTTTGTTGCCGATCTTTAAAACTTGATGTCAAGAACGATAAATTTTCGTTATCACTATATGAAAACATAAATGATTGAATATGATTTGAGACTGTTTCTGAATAATTTTTAAATTGAAAGATTTGGGTAAGCTCCTGAACAGTTGGAATTTTCCAAGTATGAATATTGCCAACTTCTTTGTTATTCATATCAAGGATGATATGATTTGCTCTTGTTAATGATACCATTTGATCTGTTGTTTTAAGGACAAATAAGCATTTATTGTGATTATTTACTAAATGTCTGGAATTGACTTGAGTGTAAACAAAACAATTTAGTGGATCATCATTTTCAACTGAACTTTTTCTGATGAATGTGTTTCGCCATTGACTTATCTTTAGCATATCATAAAGTCCAGTAATATCATTTGTGAAAATTTGTTGTGAGCTAAAAAAACCCATATCTAAATTGGAATCGTAAATGTCGCTTAATTCAAAGTATTCAATCGGGTCGAATGTATTTTCATAAATTACATTCCTGTTATCTGAATTTGAAATAGCTGAACCAGATAATTTAGGATTTAATTCATTTATTTTTTTAATCGTTTGATTTGGATGATGTGTTATAGCTAAAAAAATTGAGGGGTAATTTGGGTCATAATTATATAAAATAGAACTGACTTGATATTCAGTATCTTCAGTTGAAAAACATTCTTTTGTTATATTTTTTGTTTCATTTTTTAAAACAGTTTGTTTAAAATAAAAGTGAATCCTTGTATCTGTCATGATATTTTTTTTTATGTAAATCATTAATGGTATGCCAGGCGACATATTCGATGGATCAACAAGAATCTGATATTTTCCATTTTTAATTCTACCAGAACAGGTTGAAGGTGTTTTATTGATTACGAAGGTCTCAATTTTGGCCTGAAGATAGTTATTATCAAATTCTGCGCATTCAGTCCAATCATTAATAATATTTGTTATTGAATAATTTCCAGCAGAAGTAAAATGTAATTCATATTCAGCATCAAAGTCAGTTACCTTTAATCTTTCAATATTTAGTAATATGGTTGGTCTTGGTTTGAATTTATTGTCTTTATAATGGTAAAGGATATTTGACACAATCATTAATGGATTGCCTGGAAAATAAAAGAATTCATTTATCAAAGGAGAACATTGGCCTAGAACATTCGAGGTTTTATAAACAATAAGCTTTAGTCGTGGCGGCTGTATATGTGATTTTGTATATATTTCAATTCGAGAGCCATTTCTATTGTTTTCAGGTATAGTCAAAATAAATTTATTTAAAGTAGAATCATATTTAAATGTACTAATAGTGTGTTGATGGAAACCATCTACGTCAAACTCGGATAAAAAAGTTTTCCAGATGTTATTTTCAAGTGGTCTCCATATACCATCATCATAACCCCTTGACTGTACACATACATTATTCCTTGTATTGAAACATATTTCACATTCTTTATAATTAATTTTACCATTAGGATTTACAATTCTAAGTAATAGAGATGGAACGTCCTCAATATAATCTTTTTGTATCGTGTCAACTTTTATATTACTATCATGTAGAAATATAAAATCATCTTTTTCAAATTCATGAACGTAATTAGGCTCTGTCAATGATATCTGTTTTTTCAAATGTAATGGACCTGGATTGACACATTTATCCAAACAGATGGTTATAGGTTCTCCTTGACGTTGGTTTTCATATTGAGGTTCAGTAATTAATAAATAATTAATATCTTGAAACCCTTTAAAATTTTTTTTTTGTCCACCTTCCTCAATGACTATAGTTAACAATTTTGCACATAATTTATCTGTTTGGGTATACCTTGTAGACCATTCATTTTCTGTGATATGTCCTTCAAAACTTATTGTCTCATTTGATTGCGCAAATTTGACTCCATACTTCTTAAATATAGGGTATTGTAATGTTGAACAAGGTTCAGCAGAACATAATATAAAAAGAGTGATTAGTTTTAACCGAATTACAATACCAAAAATTTTATAAGCTGAATTTGAATTATATTGATAGATTATCATAAAAATATATCACTGCTGTTGGCCTGGCACTGCAATAGGCAGTAAATAGGCTTTTTCATTGCTTTGAATTGGATAATACTCTAGAATATAATCCATTAAAAAATATGGATTACGACTATAGACATTTCTAAAAAAGAATGTAACCTTCCATAATACTTTTTTTTCCTGATTCTGAAAACTTGATGTCCAAAAAGATAACGCTTGTTGATTTTTATATGAAAACATAAATTCTTGAATATGATTTGATACAGTTTCGGTATATTCAACAAACTGAAAAACATGTGTCAGCTCATGTACATTTGGTATTTTCCATGTATTTATACTGGCAATATTGCGATTATTTTTATCATTTACTATTCTATTCGCCTGTGTTAATTCAACCGGTTCATTTGTTGCTTTTAGAACATAATACGTTTTCATTGTATTTGTACTTGTATTCCTGGAATCTAATTTTGAATAAACCAAACTATTAAAAAGACCAGAATTGACATCAGTCTTCCTGATAAAAGTGTTTTGCCATTGGCAGTTATCACGAATAGACGTAGCAGCATCGGGACTACTATTATCGTTGTGCAAAGAGTAAAAATAATGATTTAGATTATTCTGATCGTAGATAGTATTCAAATTTGCATATATTTGTGGATCAAATTCAATATTCAGTGTTTCTGGTGTAATTATATCTTTTTCTGGTGGAATAAGGATTTTGTTGCATGAATCACCACTGATTTCAAACTGCTGATTTATGGGATGAAATTGCCTCAGTCTATTGAGTAATTCTAAAATCATTTCATCTATAGTACTGCGAGCTTGTTCACCAATATTTGAGTTAATAATAAGCTTACGTTTTACAGATAAACTATTGTCTAAATTTGATATGAATCCTCTAAAGCAAAGTATTAATTGATTATCGATTAAGTTTTCTTCAATATGTCCAATTATTAATGTTTGGTATAATTCACTTTGTGCATTGATACATCTTAATATTGTTTCCGGGTCGTTTCTCAAGTCTGGTTCGATTGTAGGTTTTGGCACCTCTATTGAGTCTATTGAAAAAGGGTCGATGTGGCTTGGGTAATCAACTATAACAACAGTTATTGATTGTTCAGCATGGGCAAGTAATTGACTCTGACAATGTGTTTCGATATTTGCAATATAGTCCGAACCTAATTCTTGAAGAATTTCATCACTTATCATATTATCTGAAAAAGACAGTATTCCAAGATTCATTTCAGGGGTTGGCTCTATTCTTAGAAATATTGAAGGATGGTTACGATTATAATTACTTGTTATGTTTCTTATTTGATAATTATCATTTTGAATAGAAAAAGAGCCGGCTGTTATACTTTTTGATTCGTTTGCAAAAACATCAAGTTCAACATTTAATCTGATGTTTGGAGTAAAATCCTCAATTTTGTTAATGTATATTAACAATGGAATGCCAGTAGTCATACTTGATTGTCCAATTTGAATCTGATATTGGCCATCAACTATATCACCTAAACACGGAGAAGGAATACTATTTACAGTTAATGTCTCAATTTCAAAACATTGATTATCCGGGTAATTTTCTCCACACTCTCTCCAGTTATCTATATTTTTACTTATTCTATAATTTCCTACAGAATGAAAAAACAATGTATAATCATCGTCAATATGGTTATCTGCTACTCGCTTTTGTCCTATATCTATTCTAATGGTTGGTCTTGGTTTAAAACGATTGTCTCTGAAATTATAATCTATGTTTGTAACCTCCAGAAATGGATTACTAGGAAAATCAAAATATTCGTTTTTAAAAGGAATACATTCTCCTTGTTGATTAATATGTTCATTGGCAACAAATGTAAGTTGTGAAGGTTGTGTAGGTGATTCGGTATATATTTCAATTCGAACACCATTTTTATTATTGCCTGGTATATTTAGTTTAAATCTATTATTGACTGAATCATATTGAAGTCTATTCACTGTAGGTTGTTGATTACCAACAACTTTAAAAGATGATAAAAAAGTTCTCCAGTAATTCTTCCCCCATGCCGTCCATATACCATCATCTTCTCCATTCGATTTCAATTTCCAATTTCTGCATTGATTAAAGCAGATTACACATTGATTATATTTAATGATACCATGAGTATTGTCAAGTTCTAGTAAAAGAGATGGTACATCTTTGATAAAGTCCTTCTGAATATCAACAACTTTTATATTTTCATCATGCAGAAATATAAAATCATCTTTTAGAAACTCATAAACTTTATTAGTTTCTGTCAAAGTTATTCTTTTTTTTATTGTTAATGACCCAGGGTTGTCATTTTTATCTAAGCAGATTAAGATAGCTTCACCTTGTTTCTGATTTTCATATTGATTTTCAGTACTTAACAAGTAATTCTTATCTTGAAAACCTTTAAATTGTTTTTTAATTAGATTCTGATTCTCTTTCTTTATGTAGATGTTAATTGTTAACAGTTTTGCACATAATTTCTCTGTTTGTGTATATGCAGTCCATTCATTCTCATTAATAAAGCCCTCAAAAGTTAGATTTGTGTTTGTAGCTTGAGTGAATGTGATGCCATATTTGTTGATTGTTGTTTCAGGTTCTATTTCTTCTACCTCTGTATTTGTCTCATTATGATCTTCTGCTGCTTCAAAATTAGTTTCTACTTCCATACAAATTGGTTCATCAAAGGAAAGAGTAATAGTAGGCTCTCCAACTTCATTCTCTACAAAACTATAAGATTTTGCAGATGCTTGTGTGCAACCTGCTTTTTCTAAATAGAACATTGTATGATTTAGTGGTATCTTAATAATGGGAGACTGGGAATGGTCGTGAGTATAACGAAATTTTAACTGAAAGTCCCTATTATGATTACTATTGATACCTAAAACATGATCAGGTTTAGAATTTTTTTTTGACAATTGAATTACATATTGATGTACATTTTCAAGTTTTAAAACTCTCCAACCTATGATCTTACAAGAGAAGTCTCTTTGAGTATTTTGATAGCTAAAAGTTTGTATGTACAAAGAATTATCTCTCAAAGCTTCAATATTTGCATTTAATTCAAAGGATTCTTGCCTTATGTTGTATAAAACTAAATCTTTTGGTTGCTTGTTTAAATTGATATAAAAATCTTTTCCATCAGCTGATTTAACAATTTTCATATCAGTCGCTTCTACATTTGTACCAATAGTAAAGCTTTCCTTTGTAATTGAATCAGCATAGGACTCTATTGTCAAATTATCAGGCTTATCAGCATTATAGAAACGAAAAAAAATGTTTATTTCAGAACCCGCTCTTTGATTGCAATCAAACACTAGTTTATTTGATTTAATCGATGGTTTAACAACGAAAGATTTTTGTGGAGAAGATTTATCAACAAGTTTTAATAATAAGGGGTGTTCTTTGTCAGTTATCCACAATGTGCTATTGTCTGTTTCTCTTGTAAATATCATAGGTTCAAATTTTACAAAATAGTGATCAGTATCAACATTTTCAATACGGATTGAACTGGTATAGCCATTTGGTATAACCAATAAGAAAAAAAAGAAAAAATATG
>Ga0272440_1002669_pt1 | contig 13735 bp, 11 predicted proteins | sample SSMMMBAug17_FD_192440 | JGI IMG/M metagenome (GOLD analysis project Ga0272440, IMG submission 192440) | Marine sediment archaeal communities from Little Sippewissett salt marsh, Falmouth, MA, United States - SSM-MMB-Aug17 | ecosystem: Environmental > Aquatic > Marine > Wetlands > Sediment ...
CTTAATAACCTGTATATCTTATCCCAACGACATTTATGGAAAAGAATCAACATGTATAATAGGTTGTGATTTTCACTTTTTTTTGATAATCTATCTCTAATTTTACAAATAGGAGTTTTTAATATGTCAAAAAAGAATCAGGATCTTTCTATATTGGATAAAGGTTTGACCATTAATGGCGAAATTGAATGTGATGGAGAGGTCATTGTCAGAGGCAATGTAAAAGGAACTTTAAAAGCCGAAACACTCGTGATTGCCGACACTGGCAATGTTGAAGCAGAGTGCACTGCTGGGGCTGTCATTATTGGGGGCGAATACAATGGCAACTTGACAGTCAATGGAATCATGAAAATTTTATCTACAGGCAAATGTTCAGGAAAAGTGTTATGTCAGGATATGGTTGTAGAAAATGGAAGCACGTTAAATGCATCGGTGGATTGTTCGTTAGGCAGGAATAACAATTAAAGTCATACGATTTTAGCATGACGACTGACAACGTTAATCGACTTTCTGATCCAACTGAAGGCATAAACTTGGACAAACAGGCTTCTTTTATGCGCTGAAAGGATGAAAAGAATCAAACGATTCTTGCAATCTTGTTAACGTTCATTTGATATCAGCACGTAGCTGCATCACAAGCTTTGCAAGGCGAACAGCTTGAGATTTAACCTGGCTTGAACTTTCACCAAAAAGACTGACTGCTTTGCTCAATGCATTTACATTCTCAGTGACCTGGTCTGTTTGTTGAAAAGCTTCAGAAGCATTCAATGCTATGCTATCAGTTACACCAGCAGCGTTATCTAAATGATGAGAGACAGTTAAGCCAAGCTTGAGAACATCACTGACTTTGGACGAAATGCTATCAATTCGTTCTGCTGCTTTTTGAATATTGTCTGAAACAGATCGAGCAGCTGACGCGCTGTCAGTCAAGGTATCGGCGATATTATCAGTGGTGTCAGTCTGTTGTTGAACCGCAGCTGCAATAGAGACCATTATCATGTTTATTTCTTCAACAACTTGAACAATACTCGCAATGGATTTAATGGCCATATTTGTATTGGCCTGCATCCCTTCAATTTTTCCCCTGATTTCTTCGGTGGCTCGACTTGTTTGGCGCGCCAGTTCTTTTACTTCATTGGCAACAACAGTAAACCCTTTTCCAGTTTCACCTGCGCCAGCTGCTTCAATGGTTGCATTTAATGCCAATAAATTTGTTTGTGAAGCAATATTTTTAATCAGATCAACAACATCGCCAATCTCCTTTGCTGAATTACCCAACGAATGAATGATTTCCGATGCGTTATCTGCTTTCGTTGATGCATCCTGGCTGACTGTTTTACCTCGACTGGCATTGTCAGCAATACCTGCAATGGAATGATTCATTTCCTCAAGTGAACCGGCAATGTTGTTGACCGAGTCAGACATATTGGAAGCAGAAGATGCCATATCATTCATGTATCTGGACATATTGGTCGTTGTATCGTTGATATCTTTCATATGCGAAGAAAGCGAGCGTGCGGATTGCGATAGGGTGTTAATCTGGGCACTGATGGCACTTGTATCTTTGTCCATATTTTTCATATTTTCAATTGTTTTTTGAGTTGCTTCAGCTGCTTGCGCATTTTGATGGTCGATATCCAGGGATTGTGTTTTCAGAATATCTGAGGTCTGGTTTAGAAAGTCCGATGCATCCTGCAATGTTTTGCCTGTTTCCCGAATACGAAAAAACAAGTCTTCCAGCCGCTGATTTGTTTCTTCCTGAACCACAATTGCATACTTTTGTATTTTCAGGCCTTTCTTAATCTGATCACTGGCAAACCAGGCGCATAAAAACATGGCAATGGTTGGTCCAAATATATTTGTCAAACTCGACCGAAACAATGCTTCTTCAGAAAGATTTAGCGTTGGTAAGTCATAGTCATAACAGTGTAAATAAAAGAATGTACAAATTATTGAGATGGTAATCATTGTCCAAATAATGGATGATTTCGAATCGCACAATGTTGCTGAAAACACGGGTATCGCAACCACCCAGGATATTGCTGTTGATTGAATCCCACCTGAAACATATAACAGAAAAGAAAAATGCCAGGTTAATAATATCAGCATGCCATGACTAAAATATTTGTAATGAGTCGTTGTTTTGATACTGATCAACATGCTGATCGTTATTAATTCAATAATTGTTAAACTTGCAGCCAGCCCATAATGCCCAAGTAGGAACCATTTTATTGCATTTATTAGAAATAAAACAGCACCCATTGTCAAAATAAAAACCAGTTGCTTGGCGTAAATCAAGGTCTCGATGTCAGAACGAATGACTGGATGAATCATCCAATCAAAGTATTTGGAATTGGATGTTTTCAACAGATTATTTGGTTGTTTTTCATTTACACTCATTTCACAAACCTTTTTTATTAGAGGCATTTTTGGGGTCTGGTGGGATTCTATTCGTTAATTATTCCAGCCCGGGTGTCCATAAATAATAAAATCCATCATCAAGCTGTGAAAGATGCCCTGGCAATTTTATATTAATTAAGGAAAGGCCCTTTTGAGATATTTGTGTAGAAAGATTATTATATAGATTATCGTTTGGATAATATACGCGTCGATACATAATTACACGTGCTTTTTGAGGAAGTCTCGCAATATTTTTAGCTGCTGTGATGGCATCATCAATATACCCAATTTGATCCACAAGATTCATATCTATGGCATCTTTTGCTGAAAAGATGCGAGCAGATGAAATCTGTTTGAATTGTTTATTATCAGGGTGCCGATGTTTTTTCACCAATGAGAGAAACTGATCTCCCAATTGTTTGGTCATCTCTTGCAAAAGTTTCTTTTCACGCGGACTCGGCTTTCGAAAGGGAGACCCCATATCTTTATTATCACCTGATTTAGTAACCTGCATGTCCACACCAATTTTATCCATCAATTCTTTCAACTGAAGATTGAACATGACAACGCCCACAGAGCCAGTAATCGTTGTGGGGTGAGCAATAATCATATCTGCAGGTAAGGCCACATAGTATCCCCCGGATGCTGCCACATCCATCATAATGGCAATCACTTTTTTTCCGCTTCGCTTTTTAAAATTCATTAATTCTTTATACATGATGTCACTTGCGGTTGCAGTGCCACCAGGAGAATTAATTTTTAGGATAATGGCACGAACATACTTATCTTTTTCTGCCAGGCTTAATTGTGCTTTAAATTCCTGAACAGTTCCTGGCCTGGTATACATGAACGCCTCTTTTGGCGTATTGGACAGAAAACCTGTGATGGGAATTACCGCAATTTTTTCATAGTCATATCCTTGTAATGTGAATTCCAACAAAGGATCTTCAGCATCAGGATATAGTTTTATCCGGGACGGCGCACAGCTTGAAATGAATAGAATAGAAAACCCGAAAATCAAACACATAAAAACGATTCGTGTAAATTTGTTCATAAAAAAATCTCCTTTTAAAAAGTACTAAATAATTCAGAAATTTTGGTTACACTCAAAGAACTTTCCCATTAAAACGAACAATATCAATAATGGGGAAGTTATTTTCAGCGTATTCCTTAATGTTTTATTATCGTCCCCCGCTCCATCGCAATTTGGTTTTTAGCACATCAAAATAATTTTTTTCAGGCATTTTGATCACACTTACTGGATAATCTGCTTTTTCAATGAATAGACTGTCCTTATCAGTGATCGGTATGCCTGTTTGACCATCAAAGGTAACCAAAACATCTGTGGAATCCTGAACCATTTGCAATTCAATTTTTGCTGTATCTGGAACAATTAGCGGCCGATTGGTCAAAGTAAAGGGACATATGGGTGTCATCATAATTGCCGATAAGTCTGGATGTACAACAGGCCCTCCGGCAGCCAATGAATAGGCGGTAGATCCTGTTGGCGTTGAAACAATCAGGCCATCTGCTTTGTATGTTGTCAAATCATGCCCATCAATGAATGTTTTAATACTGGCCAATCGTGCCAATGTACCCTTATTGATAACCACATCATTTAATACATATTGCGTGGTTTTTATCATTCCTTTTGTTTGAAGCGTGGCTTTCAGACGCATTCGTTTTTCGATGGTATATTTTTTTTTTAGAACAGCCTCAGCCAAAGGAATTAAATATTCTTCAGTTGTTTCCGACAAAAAACCGATTCGTCCAAATTTAATTCCCACTATGGGAATATCTCTTTTGCCAATCCACCGCACGGCATTTAAAAAAGTTCCATCCCCACCCAAGACAAAAACCGCGCGAGTATTGATTGGCATGTCTTGAATTGGCGGATGATTCAATAAATCTGCTGTTGGTGGGCTACTGTTTTGAATAAAGGTTTCAACATGATGCTGTTTAAAAAAATTCACAAGCTCCTTCGCTTTTTCCGCTATGCGAAGGTCTGGCTTGAGCATGATACCGATTGTCACATGAATTCTCCTGAAATTATTGTCCAGGCATAATGGGCAAAGTTACACGTTTGAAGGAGGCTTTGCCGAAAACTTTATTTTGCATATCTACCCAGGCATATTTTGTTAATAGCAAACTACGTGCCAATAATTTATATTTAATTTTTTTAAATTGTTATAAGCTTGTTTGTTAAGTGCCTATTTTTTTAGTTACAGTTCAGCGAATCTGTTTTTCGCAATTTATTCACCAGATTCGATTTCTTGACAACCCTTTATGAATGATGATATGAATAAAAAGTTATGATCAAGAAATTCAAACGAATCATTAATATGCGATGATTTTATATTTCTGTCAAGCACAAGATACAAAACATTGCTTTAGAAAAGGATGAATATGGAAAAAACAACCCTGTCAGGCCAGATAAGCCCGATCAAGCTAAGCTTAGATAGCACGTTTACCTTTGAATGTCGCAAAGATCTGGCATGTTTTACCAGTTGTTGTCGCGATATTAATATCATATTAACGCCATATGATATTATTCGCATGAAAAATCGATTGAATTTGTCATCAGATGAATTCCTCGCAATCTACACGACTCCCCAACTGCTAGACAAAACTAATTTACCAGTGATTACATTGAAAATGTTGGAAGATGAAGATAACGCATGTCCATTTGTTCGAGAAGATGGCTGTCTGATTTATTCAGATCGACCGGTAACATGCCGCTATTATCCGCTAGGTTCCGGAACACTGGCACATAAAGAGGATGCTGAAGACCAGCACGGCTTTTTCTTTTTTATCAATGAATCTCATTGTAAAGGATTTGAAGAAAACTGTCATTGGACTGTAAATGATTGGCGTAACGATCAGGAAGCTTCGTCTTTTGATGAAATCAATGCCGGATGGTACGAGTTAATGGTCATGAAACGATCTTTTCCACCCAATCTCCATTTGACAGACAAGGCAAAACATCTTTTTTTTATCGCCAGTTATAATATCGATAAATTCAAACGTTTTGTGTTTGAAAGCGATTTTATCAAATTATATAATGTCGATACAAGTATTGCTGAAGCTATGCGTGATGATGAGATTCAATTATTCAAATTTGGTCAAGAATGGTTGAAGTGGGTTTTATTCAAAAAGGGCGACTTTGCAGTCGATCCGGAAATGGCGGCCAGTCGCCAACAAAATACGAAACAAAATGACCCACAAAAATAAAATTGTGGATGAACAATCAATTGAAACCAATCCTAAATGATACGCCAGAAGAGATTCTGATTATTCATACTGGCGCGTTGGGAGATGTGATTTGTGCTTTGACAGCTCTTAAATATGCGTTTCCTCAAAAAACAATTGATTTTTGCTGTCAAAGCCATATTTTTCCAGTGCTGCAGATCATACCCAATATTCGAAATGTGTACGATATTAACACGCAAGCGTTCACTTTAGTTTTATTGACACCCATTGATCCACAAATTCAAGACTGGCTAAAAACGTATTCGTTTATTTTATTGATTTCTTTTTCAAAGGACTGGGAGAATGGCTTATACAACTACAATCAAAATATTGTCCGAATACCACCGAGACCACCTATCCATGAAACTGTTCATATATCCTGGTTTTTAATGGATGCGTTACAGCGTCAAAACATGATCACGAGAGATAATTCAGAAATACAGAATTTCATATTGCAAAAAAAAACCAGATCTTATAATAAGTTTATTGACTTTCAATGGAAATCAGTTAGCATTCATCCGGGGTCTGGCAGTACATTTAAAAATTGGCCAATTGAACGATATTTGTCACTTTCAAAACAATTACAGAAAAAAACGCATTCAGTTGGATGGATTCTTGGACCGGCTGAAAACGCATTGAGGAGCGTGTTGATTCAAAACCATGTGAACCACAAAGACATTGTTCAAACCAATCATATCCAAACGATCATGCAGTATTTAAAGCAATCTGCACACTTTGTTGGAAATGATTCAGGCATCAGTCATTTATCCGCATATCTTGGGGTTGATACAACTGTTATATTTGGGCCATCAGATATCAGACGATGGCGTCCCATTGGCACTAATGTTAAAACGATACCAGAGAAATCACCCGAGTGTGAACCATGTTTTGAAAAAGGCATTCGACAGTGCTCTCATAAAAAATGCTTTAATAATATTTCTGTTGCACAGGTGATCAATAAAATTGAAAATTAAATGTTGTCGATTGTAACTTAATTATTATTCATGAATTTCTTATAAAAACCTTTCTACAGGAAAACACGATGGAAAACAATAATCAAACAAATAACCCTATGGAAAACCAATGGCAACTTACATTTGATGCTGTTCCAGATATGATTTCAATCATTGATAAAGATTTTAATATCATTCAAATGAATCAGCCTATGAGAAAACGATTGGGTGCGACCATAACTTGTTCAAAGGTAAAATGTTATGACCTGATGCACAAATGTCATTCTGTTATTCAGGCATGCCCTTTTAAGCTGACATTAACTGATGGCAAAACGCACACGTTAGAACATTATAATGAAAGCCTAAAAACCCATTTGCTGGTGACAACATCTCCCATTGTAGATTCAAAAGGTGAAATTGAAGCGTGTGTTCATGTTGCACGAGATGTCAGCCTGATTAAGAATACTGAACAAGCTCTGATACAAAAAGAACGTATGCTTTCCGAAATTTCGGATAATATACAGGATGTCATGTGGCTGACAGAAAAGAAAGATGATCAAGATCAGTTGATTTTTATAAATAAATCCTATGAAACAATTTGGGGACGAACTTCTGACGAGCTGTTTCATGATATCAATGCCTTTGTCAAATATGTGCACCCGAAAGACCAAAGTGCATTGGTAAGTCTCATGAAATCAGACCAGATCAAACAAGACTATGTCATGAATACGACTTTCAGGATTATTCGGCCTGATGGCGATATCCGATGGATTCACATGCGCATTTTTCCTGTTAAAAATCAAAAAGATAACACACAACGCTCAGTCGGCATTGCAACAGATATTACCTATCAAAAAGAGACTGAAGAAGAACTGAGTATTGCCTCAGAAAAAGCAAATAAGCTCGCCATAGAGGCTGCTGAAGCAAATCGAACCAAAAGTGAATTTCTCGCCAATATGAGTCATGAAATACGAACCCCCATGAATGGGATCATTGGCATGTGCCACTTGTTATTAAGCGGTGATTTGAATAGAGAACAACGCAGCCAGGTGTTGACCATTCGTAATAGCTCGGAATCTTTATTGAATATTATCAATGATATTCTGGATATTTCAAAAATTGAAGCTGGAAAGCTGACACTTGAGAAAATCAATTTTAACATCCGGGCGACCATTGCCGATGTTGTCAAGATTCTTGCGAATCAAATCCAGAAAAAAAATCTTGAATTGTCTATTGTCATTGAATCAGATGTGCCAGCAACGATTTGTAGTGATCCGGTTCGACTCCGTCAGATCTTGCTAAACTTAATCAGCAATGCGGCTAAATTTACAGAAAAGGGCTGTATTTATGTAGATATTAAACTGATACAGGACAATCAAAAGCAAGAGATTTATTTTTCAGTAACTGATACAGGAATGGGAATCGAGAAAGATAAACTGGATTTATTGTTTAAATCTTTTACACAAACCGATACATCCATTACGCGTCGGTTTGGCGGAACAGGCTTAGGGCTTTCCATCTCTAAACAACTCGCTCAAATGCTTGGCGGATCAATTGGTGCAAGCAGTGAACCTGGCAGCGGATCAACTTTTTGGTTTTCCATTGCAAGTCATGATGTTTCCAGTGAAAAAAAACCGGAAAGTGAATTTGATAGCGATATTTGTAAAAAAACCAAAATTATGATTGTTAGTGATAATAATCGATTACAACAAGAAATCATTCCCCTTCTTGATTACTGGCACCTTAAACATGACTGTTGCAACACTGTTTCCGATGCGCTCGGTAAAATCATTCACGCAAATCTTGACAATCGGCCATACACCATTTGTTTTCTTGATGACCAATTGCCCCGATTATCCGGTAAAAGTGTTTGCGAACGAATTGCAGATTTATATGATATCGGCCCCATTACATTGATTCCTATTTATCAGCAAGAACCTCCTGCCAACCATGATAATCTACCTGTTTTTTTGGTTCGCCCCATAATCTATACAGATTTATATCATTGTTTGACCAAAATTCTTTCTCCCTATTCAAAGGATCAAAACAATCCTGTAAAATCAACCTTGCCAGAACTGGATGATGCCCTTCAGGATATGAGAATTCTTGTTGTTGAAGATAATAAAGTCAATCAAAAAGTTGCAAAGGGTATACTCAATCGACTGGGGTTTCAATGCGATATTGTTGAACATGGTGCAAAAGCACTGGAGGTATTAAAAGAGAAAGTTTATGATTTAATTTTTATGGATATTCAAATGCCTGTCATGGATGGTTTAACAGCTTCTAAAGCAATCAGAGATCCAAAAACACAGGTAAGAAGGCATGATGTACCCATTGTTGCCATGACAGCACATGCCATGAAAGATAGTCGTCAACAATGTCTGGATGCTGGCATGGATGATTTCATCTCAAAACCCATTGATCCAACTGAAGTTCTATCTGTCATTGAACGAATGACCAAAGGTGTTTCTATATATCAAGAGAAACAATCTGCTCAAAATGAGGAAAAACAGCCTGATCAATCCACTGATGACATTATTACCGAAGAAGAACCAATTGATATCAAAACAATTTTTGATTATGAAAAGCTGGCCATGCGCATGGGGAATGATGATGAACTCGTTCAGATGGTCATTGATGAATTTTTAACTGATGTCCCTGCTCGAATGGAAAGCATTGAAAAAAGTATTGCATCTCATGATTTTGAAACAGCATGTATTAATGCCCATTCTATTAAAGGATCTGCTGCAAATTTAAGTGCACAACAAACCAGTGAAATCGCAAATGAACTCGAACGTATGGCAAAAGAAAAAGAGTCAATCGAATTATTGGTATCAAAATTGAAAGAGCTTAATAAAGCGTATGAAACATTAAAACCAATTCTTTTGAAAACAAGTTAAAGTCACTTGCAAAGCATTATTTTTTTTAGTATATATTTATACTTAACCTTGATTCGTAAACGTACCCATTGTGATTTTGATTTATATCATGTCAAATGGGTCAAGATAATATTCAGGAGGTACATCCATGTCTGTAGACCCCAACATAGCCATTTTATTGGTTGAAGATTCTGGGATTATGCGGAAAATGGAGATGAGTGTTCTAAAATCAGTGGGGTTTAACAATGTTGTTGAAGCTGAAGATGGGAACGATGCCATACAAAAATTGGAAAATAACCCGATTGATATCATACTGAGCGACTGGAACATGCCCAACATGAGTGGCTTTGAACTTCTTGAATGGGTTCGCAAAAATCCGCAATATGAAAATTTGCCTTTTGTAATGGCTACCGGCCGCGGTGAAAAAAAAGAGATGACAAAAGCCGCTGATGCAGGTGTCAGCAGCTTTATTACCAAACCTTTTGGGCCTGAAGAACTCAAAGAAAAAATTGAGGAAGCATTTGCTGAAAAATCTGATGAAGAAGTAGTAGAAGTTGACTATGAACCCCGATATGGGGCAACCGGAAAGCCGATTATCAAAATTGCCCATATTCAAATTACCGATCATATCGCGCTTGGCGCTCTCAAACATTTGATTACAAGTGGAAAAATTACCCCCAAACATTTTGAACTGGAAACAGAATGCATGACGAGCTGGAATCCTGTTGCCAAAGCGCTTGAAGATAAAACCATTGAAGGTGCATTTGTATTGGCTCCCATTGCAATGGATTTATTTTCCTATGGAACCAGAATTAAACTCATTCTTTTTGCGCACAAAGGTGGTAGTATCATAGTAAAAAATCGTCAGGGCGAAAAGTTTAAAAAACCCTATGAAAACTTTTTTAAAGGCAAATCTTTTTATATCCCACATACAATGTCGATTCACAACATGGTGGCCCATATGTTTTTTACCAATATCGGTCTTAAACCCGGTGTAGCTGGTGATAAGGATGTAAATGTCAGCTTTGAAGTGACACCGCCAATCAAAATGCCAGAGTTTATGTCATCCAATGTGAATACATGCGGTTTTATGGTGGCTGAACCTATTGGCACTAAATCTATAGCTGGCGGAATTGCCGAGCAGATTGGATTATCAAGCGAGCTATGGGCAAACCATCCCTGTTGTATTGTTGCGCTTCAGGAAGAATTTATTGAGCGATTTCCCGATGCTGTGCAGGAATTGACCCACTACCTTGTTGAAGCTGGACAATTTGTTGATCAAAAACCAGGTGTTGCCGCTGAAATAGGCGTTTCTTTTTTAGATCCCAAAAAAACATTGGGATTGCGGGTTCCTTTATTAAAAAATGTCTTGTCAGATCCATTGGGAATTAAAACCAATGATTTGTATCCTGTAAAGGCTGATTTAGATAAAATTCAGCATTACCTCCATGACAAGATGGACGTAGGCAGTATTATTGATTTGGACAAATTTGTTGATCTTCGTTTTGCGGATGTTGCCTGTAAAGAAGGTGCATCAGGCGCTTTAGGATCAGTTCTTCATGATACGCCCAAAAAATCAATGGAATTACTTGATCGTCTCCTGGCCGAACAAGAAACACTTGCCGCTAAATCAACTTTGGATAAGGTGGGTAAGTATTTAACATTAAGCCTCGGTGAAAGAGAGTTTGGAATTGACATTTCTAAAATTCGAGAAATTATCGGCATCGTTCCCATCCGAACGATACCCAATACGCCACCAGCAGTTCGTGGTGTCGTCAATCTCAGAGGACATGTCATCTCTATTGTTGATTTACGATTGAAATTACATATGCCAGAAATAGAATACAACGACAGAAGCTGTATCATTGTATTGGAAATCCAGGGGAACAAAGGGCCAGAACCAATTGGTGTTGTTGTTGATTCTGTTTCAGAAGTTGCGAATATCAAAGCTGAGGACATTGAAGAGCCTCCCAAAACAGGTTTGGATGTCAATACAGATCATATTCTTGCAATGGCAAAGACACCCAATAGTACCAGTGTAAAAATTTTGTTGGATATCGATAGAGTATTAACACAATGAAGATTGAAATTACCCCATTGTCAGATTATTTGTTTGAAATTCCGAAAACAGAAAACATGCATATTCCAGCCCAGGTATATGCCTCACAAGCTATGATTGATGCCATTTGGCAGGATGGAGCATTACGTCAACTCATTCATATGAGTGAATTGCCAGGTGTTGTTAAAGCGCTGGCCATGCCAGATATTCATAGTGGATATGGCTTTCCCATTGGGGGCGTCGCAGCATTTGACTGGCAAACTGGCGTAATATCTCCAGGGGGCGTGGGCTATGATATTAACTGTGGTGTACGTTTAATTCGGACCTTGTTGGAAAAAGAGGCGATTATCCCCCATATGGAAATGATACTGAATACTTTATTTCAACAAATTCCATCTGGTGCTGGCAGTAAAAAGAAAAAATTAAAAGCAGACCTTGAAGCTGCAGTTCGAAAAGGGAGCCAATGGGCAGTCAAAAAAGGGTATGGCGAACAGCGTGATGTTGAATTTACTGAGGAAAATGGCTGTATGCCGGATGTTAACCTTGAGACAATCAGCGAACGAGCCCTTCAACGTGGAAAACATCAGTTGTGTACATTGGGCGGTGGAAATCATTTTCTAGAAATTGATGTTGTTGAAGAAATTTTTGACCCCATCATTGCACGAACATTCGGGCTGTTTGAAAATCAGGTTACTGTTTTATTGCATACCGGTTCACGAGGACTGGGCCATCAAATTGCTGATGATTATGTCAAAGCCATGCAAAAACAAATTGTTAAAGAAAAAATAACATTGCCCAACAGCCAACTTGCCTGCATGTCAATCCATGCTCCCCTTGCATTGAAATACTATTCTGCAATGTCCGGTGCAGCCAATTTTGCCTGGGCCAATCGTCAAATCATTACACATTTTGTTAGAGAAGTCTTTCAAAATGTTTTGGGCATGTCTCCAAGAGATCTGGGGATGGATTTGGTTTATGATCTGTCTCACAATATTGCCAAAAAAGAACAGCACGTTGTCGATGGTAAATCGTGCACCTTATGTATTCATCGAAAAGGCGCAACGCGCGCTTTTGGTCCAAAGCATCGTTCAATCCCCAACGACTATCAACAAACAGGTCAGCCTGTAATTGTCCCGGGTGATATGGGAAATGCATCATATGTATTGGCCGGTACACAAACCGCTATGGAAAAAACATTTGGTTCAGCCTGTCATGGCGCAGGTCGGATTTTAAGTCGATCAGCCGCCAAACGTGCCGCAAAAGGACGATCGATTGCTGAGGAACTTCATGAAAAAGGGGTTCATGTGCGTTATCGAGGTCGCGCCACGCTTGCTGAAGAAATGCCTGATGCATATAAAAACATATCAGATGTTGTCGATATTATTGAAAAAGCTGGCATTGCAAAAAAGGTCGCACGTTTGAAACCAATTGGTGTGATCAAGGGCTAATCGGTTTCTAATACGCCCATTTGTACCTGATTTTGTCCATTCGTTCAACAATTTAAAATCAAGCATATGCGTACCAAACTTTTCATCTTCTTCAGTGTAATCCTGGTTCAAAAACAAAATGAACAATTATTAAATGAGGAATTTATTTTTCGAGCATTCCTAAGCATAGGCAATCTGGTAAATTTGCTGAGTTTTGAACAAAATACCATTTCATTTGGATTTAAAAATGCAATCTTGCCAGAGAATGATTCATTTTTGAACTGAGAAATGGTCATTATTTAAAAACCTCCCATTATAACAGGAATGAATGTTGATTAGTCGTCATCGTATTAATTAATCATAAGATATCATGTAACCTTCTATACACCAAGCATATTCATGACCGCCTCATCCCAATTATTAGCACGTGGAATATAGGGCAGCAAGATCTCCATAAACACTTTTCTCTTTTCACTCGTTCTGAGAGAATCCATATTGATTGATGAAATATGGGTTTTCAATTTATCAAATGGATAGCACAGCAGATCAGGAAATGATGCATATTCTATAATGCGGCGCAGGATAAATGGCTCTGACAGATTTGATCTGCCATCCCAAAAATATTTATGCAATTGTTTTGGAATGTTGTCTGGCATATTGATATACCTGTGTCGTCATGTTTTTAATAAATGCATTTATATCATGAATTGCGATATCATCAATCATGATCACTGAGCCTTCCAGTACTTGAATGGCAAAGGTGATCAG
>Ga0272440_1002670_pt1 | contig 13733 bp, 8 predicted proteins | sample SSMMMBAug17_FD_192440 | JGI IMG/M metagenome (GOLD analysis project Ga0272440, IMG submission 192440) | Marine sediment archaeal communities from Little Sippewissett salt marsh, Falmouth, MA, United States - SSM-MMB-Aug17 | ecosystem: Environmental > Aquatic > Marine > Wetlands > Sediment ...
AACTTTTGATCGGTTTCCTTGAACCTAATGGATACATCTTTCAGAATTTTCCAAATTTCAGATATTTCGTTTTGATGGGCTTGTGCAATCATATAAACTCCTTTTATTCAATTTCAATTGTTACTTAGGAAAACTCGACAAATAAGTTCCCCATTTACTTATGTGCCAGCCCGATGTAGGGGCGAACCTTATGTTCGCCCTCGAACTAATAACGCTTTCGTTCCTATGTACGATGGGCGAACATAAGGTTCGCCCCTACACGTTCTTGACACATAAGTAAATGAGGAATTTATTTTTCGAGCATTCCTTATTAATGGGTGATTCAAAAAAAGGGGGCATTTTTTTAAATGCGCTCCATAGGTTTGATCTCGGTTTTTGTTTGAGGGCAAACACAAGGTTTGCCCCTACACTCGTTTTCGGACTTATGTATATCCTCGGTTATAGAAAGATACCAAAACTTATAGACCTATGCGGCGAAATTATCATGTTTGATATGAAATCAACTGATAAGGCTGTCGTGTCACAATATGCCAGGCTGAAAACCCTGCCCCGGCTATTGTCAGGCCCAGTATGCACATGATATAGAAGCCAACATAATAGTTATGTGAATAAAATTCCCCTGCTGGAATCCAATAACTGAATAAAAACGCCATGAATAATGAAATGACAATCAGTATTAAGGCTTCATAAACATATAATCGAATCAGTTTATAAGAGGAAGCCCCCATTGATTTAAACATTCCGATCTGATGTCTTTTTGTTTGCAGCAACAAAGTAAATGTAACAACAATATAGGCAATTAACAACAAAATAAATCCAATACAAAACCACCAGAATATGGCATCCATACGTTTCATATCTTTGCGGTATTTAATTAATGTCATGACTTGATTGTCATCCAAATAACTCTCAAACCGCTTTTTTAAAAAATGGATTAATCTTGAAATATTATCCAGAATGCGTTGGTCTTTGTTAATATATAAATAAGTATAATAATAGCGCATTTGTTGACCATCATAGGCGGGCATATCTTCTTTGAAATCCAGGACAATATTGGATATTTTTTTTGATAATGTTTGCAATCCAATGCGAATATTGCATTTTGTATTGATGTGATTTTCATCAGAGTAGGATTTGAACTGAAATTTTATTTCACGTTTATTGCCAAATAAATAAGGTGTCTCAATTGTGTTTGATCCAAAGTATTTTGATGCCCATTGATTGATCGTTTTGAATTCAGCAGAGTGAAATTGTCCATCAGATCGCCTCAAATAAAAATATTCTACCGATTGACAGGGATCAAATGCATAGGTTTTACATAGGTGATAATAAAAACCTTCCGTGATAATGGCATCCCCGCCGGAAAAATGTTTTAAAACATCAAATAATTGCGCATGATTGGAATATTTAATCTTTTCTATTTCATCCAAAGGCCCCCAAAGGTTCGGATGATTTCCCTTTTTTCGTTTGTGAATCAAATCCTGTTTGGTATCAAGAAAAAATATTGTGGGTTTTGCCTTTAATGCATCAGGATTATATCCCAGTTTGTGGGCCAATTCCGGCGATAGAATCATGCTTCTGTTGATACCATCTTCTTCTGAGACAAAAAAATCTGATCCCAATTGAAGATTACTTGAAATCCATTTTTGAATATAATGATCAGCTTCATTATGATCTTGTGTATAATTTGAAGGTACTTTAACAGTAATCAATTCATATGTATCCTGAAGAATTGAAAAATCTTCTTTTATAAAGTGCAAATGGACAGTATTATAAGGATACACCGCCTGAATCGCTGGCAGGCAGGATTTACAATCTAGCTCACCAAAGGTTTGTTTTTCTGGATTGAAAAATAAGCCCGCTTTTAGTTTATTGAGCCGAGTGCGTTGAAAAGAGCCTTTTATCAATATTGCTGATGCAAAAGGGTTTTCTTCAAGGGATTTCAAATGGTTCTTTAGGCCATTGTAGGTGCCCAAAAAGCGAAATCCACTAAAAAACAAAATCAACAGAATTAAAATGCTGCCATAGATATACAGCTTGCACTGAACAAAATGCTCGAATGATTCTTGTTGTCCCTTAATCGGCCAGAAATCTCGGAACAATACAGTCTTTGTAAAATTGCCAAACAGACGCAACGTTCGATCCTCCTTTATGGTAGCTGAGACGCATCAATCCAGATAAACTGGTTGCCAAATATGCTGAAATAGCTCTTATCATTAAAATACATGCGCTTTAATTTTTTCTGGGCCTCACATAAATATGTGGCAAGACTGTCTAAATCAATGCCTTTTGGGATACTCCCCTTTTCAATATCTGCATATTTTACTTTTAATAAAGGGTGTGCATTACGTAAAGACAGTCCAAACTGTTTTTCATACAATGTTTTGACACTCTGGGATTTATCTAACGTGCCTTCAGGCGAATCGCTGTGTTCTCCAAGAATGGCAAGCATAAATCCACGCCAGATTCTTTTAATATTTTCAGGATGAATCTGGCAATTCCATTTTTCATTAAACTCTCTTAATGGCCAAAGAAGTTTTTCCAGTTCTTTTTTCTGAAACAAGATGGTTTTAATTAGCTGATCCGGATCATTTTTATATTTTTTTCCAGGGCGCCTGAGATAGACATAAGATTTGGTAAAAAAATTGACCTCATCTTTTAAATAGGTTTCCAATTCTTTTCTGCCGATAATACGAATAATTTCTTTCTGCGATTTTGGATCATTAATTTTTTTCATACGTTTGGGACCGATATACTTTAGCAGTTTTGCTTTTATGGTGGGCGTGTCTTTTTTACTCAGCAGATCTTTACCAATTTCAACAATTAAGCTATTCACTACACCCGGCATTAAAAAAGGTTTGGAAGATACATTTTTTGATGAGCGATAAATCTCATCGACTTCATCATTATGAATGGGAATATCAGTTTCGTTGATTGTTGATTTGACAGTTTTTCCCTGGCGAATGTCATCTAAAATGGATTTGGCATCAAAGATATCAGAAGCCAATTGATTGATCTGGTCTGATATGGTTTTCTGATAAACGCCTTTGTCATTGGAACGAATACAGCGCAGTAACCATCTCCGGTCGCCAATGGATGAACAAACATCCTCAACCTGAGAACAATCGATTTTATTTGTGCTTTTCATGAGCGTTTGAAGCTGAATAATATTATCTTTTGGAAAGATATTGATATCTTTATTCTGATGAACGATGTCCAGCATACTTTCCGCAGTAAATTTTATAATGGTTCGGGTTTGCATACAGAATAGATTTTGGGCGTCACGATGTTCATCATCTTGCGATTTACCGATCAACTGGATCGCACAATAAGAGATATCTCTGTCTGCCAGATTTTTTGCAATCTCTTTTTCTGTAATATCATCCAATCCCCTGTTATGATTCCCCACATCACCAATATGAATAATTAGCTTGCGAGACCCTTTTTGCCAGTTCATTTGTCCCACAGAATTCATCAGTCCTTGAAAAACAGCTTCCGGATAATAAGCGGGGTCTTCTCGTTTTTCATAGCTTCTCAGAGGTTTGATATTTGTAAGAAAGCGTTTTATCTTATTGGCATTGGTTGATAAAAAGCTGATTATTTCAAAGCATTTTGTCTTGTTTAAATAGTCTCGATACAAAGCCACACCAAAGCGCAACTGACCGACCTCATTATTTTTTCGCTTTTTGTAGTTAAACTGTTTCATAATATCTTTGGCAATTTCGCCAACAATTCTAAAATATGGCCCCATACTCATGGTTCCATCAATAAGAAAAACAACATCCCTGTTTTCCATTTTTTTTCGCTGCGTTTCAATCTTTTCAGTAATATTTTTTTTAAACACACGCTCATCCAATGTTGCACTGGTCACACCAATTTCAAAAGGTTTATTGATATCGTTATTGCTGCGTAGAATTGCATATCGAAACAGTTTTTTGGGCCATTCTTTGCGATCAATTTGATTTTCATAATCAGGACGAATCACCAACAATTCCTTGTCTGCACGATTTTCTCGTTTGCATGCCGGAACATTATCACATGTGGGGTAATCATTATTATCAGCATGAACATTATAATAAGATTTCAAGTCCTTTTCATTTTTAAAGTAATATATGGGATGTTTACGTTTAGTATTCGGTTGTAAGGCTTCACGTGTATCCCAGGTCAAAACTCTGGATGCCGGCACCCATCCCAGCATAATACCGGTTACAGATGAAGGATTTTTAGAACTCGTGTGCGGTATGAAATAAGGCCCCTTTCCTAATAAAACAAAACGCGCATTCTGTTCACTGGGATAATAGTTATAGATATTTGCAAACTCAAGAATACGAATGGTTTGTCCTGTCTTTTGTGCATGGGAAAATGGTGCTCTCAAGGGTTTTACCGCATTAATATCTCCTTTTATGGAGCCAATCTTGTTAATTAAGACGGCCTTATGGGTTATGGCATTTTCAGTTTTATAGGCATGTGTTAAAATAATAAACGATTCTACCCTGCCCCATCCTTTTGTTTTCTTATCCATTGTTTCAACGTAGATGTGTTTTCCTTTCAGCTCACGTACGCGAAACTTATCCAAAAAGTTAAACTTTTTAACAACTGTTTGCTCTTTTTCAGTTTGATACAATTCAAGATTGTCTCTATCTGAAAAAACAAACCAATCACTGATCAGATGCTCATAGGATTGTATTCCCCACAAATCAGATGGTTTTTTGTAGACAAAAGGATTTGGTGCTTTTAAGTATGGGTTCATTGTATCTGCAATCACAGAAAAGCTCATACAACAGCAACAAATAAAGCCTATACAGCCCAATACAAATCTCTTAGTGTATAAAAACATATCTGTATCACCTTGTTTTCTTATGGATGATTTGAACATGAAATGACTTGTGATTCATTTGTCAAAGAACCGACAATATCATTCAATCTGTAATATATGTCATCAGAAGTCTTACAGTATGAAAAATGACCACTGGTTAATGTTGAAAGTTTTTTCAGGCCTTTACCTCCATATTTTCCCACTACGATACCACTGAACATTGTTTGATTTTGAATAAGTCTGTCTGTATTGATACGATTGACCAGATGATCATCAACAACAACAGATGCACGGCGGGATGAAATTATATAGATCACTTTCTTTTTCCCCTGCAGATGTGAATCAAACTGTGCAAAAGCTTTTTTTAGCTGGTCAGTTAATGAACAATCTGCCTGAATCATGAGAATGTTATTATCAATATCTCCTGTCTGATCAAAATAATTCAGATGATCTTGATAGGCAGAGGCAACCTTTATCCGATGTTTTTTTTCTGCAGGTAGTGCGTCCCATTGTATTTCCGCCAGATATCGCAGCAAAGCCTCTGTTGTTTTTAAAAAAGCCACGCCTCTGGGGTCATCATCTGTGACATCCATAATAATTAACACCTGCATTTGGCCCTGAGGATGTTGAATCCTTGATTTTGGCACAATTTTCATTTGACGATTCGGTGTATCAATGATTATATCCTGGTAGTAATAATCCGGATGTTTAAACCGGTACACCGGGTTTTTTACAAATGGCAAAATCATGTGATCTTCAGGGGAAAGACTGGCACATAATTGACCATTATCATAAATTTCCAGTTGACCGCCTGTTTGGTGAATACGTGCACTTTCATTCTCACAAATACCATAATGCAATGACATTGTTTCCAACATCTTTGTGCGGGGTTCAAGACGAATCTGTAAAGGAAAAGTCACTGGAATATTTTCTTTTATTTGATAACCTGGTTTTGTAATATCAACGCGCATGTTATGCAATGGATACCCCAGATCGACAAAGGCAGCGATGCCATTCTTATTGGTTTTACCGGAGTATAATGTGATTTTTTCGGAAATGTGCGAGACTTTCGGCTTTGAAAACAAGTGATTTAATGCAGCAAAAAATGAATTCGATGCTTTTGTTTGAAGATGAACCTGCTTTTTTCGATCTAAATAAATATGTACAGTTGTATTTGACAAGCATTGATTGCGATGGTTTTTAACAATCACTTTTTTGATAAAAGGCTTTAATGATAATTGAAATCTGTGACGACCGATTTTTTGAGTTTTGATTGATTTCTGTCGTGTTCGGAGGTGGACATTTGTTGGAATTTTGTCTGATTCAAAGGTGCAGGAAATCTCTTTCTCATTGACTGGCGATGTCGCAACAATGATATCATTATTTATATATTCAAGATAGGCCGCGTCTTTGATCGTAGATGCTATCAGATCATAGTCTTCAATTATTGTTGTAACGACGTTTTTGCCAACAAATCGCGGGGGTTGCTGTTCTATATCCTGCTTATCATAAAACAGGTTTACTACTGGATAATTGATACCTTGAATACTCAATTTTTTTGCAATCTCCAGTTTTTCAGCCGGGCGATTATCAATAATGAAACTGTCTTTCCTTAGCTCAAAAAAAGAGGATGCCCCTTTTAATTTTTGTGAAAATTTCAGAGACAGGGGGTTTTTGGAAAAACCATAAATCCGAACAATCAAGGGAACTGTGTTTTTCTTAGCATTATTAAGATCAACAACAAATGAATCTATATTATAAGATGATTGATACGCAAAACCCTTTTGCTTAAATATCTTTTTTATACGTCTGTCAGGCGATAAAATCGAAATTTTAAATGTAAATAATCTTGCCTCATAATAATGATCATTCGCTTTCCATTCTCGTTGTGAAATTGCACCTGCTATGTGTGCATGATCAAATGCGCTTCGAATCCCAAGCAGATATGGAGGTACATCACGTGCAACGACTGGTTCCGGTGAAAGGGTTTCTTCTTTTACCATTTGATTTTGTTTTGAAAACTCATTGTCCGATATTAAAGATTGGGGGGATTTTTGAATGGCATTAAAATCGGATGATTGTTTCGGGCTGACAAATAAATGAAGCACTGGAAATCGAGTGCCATATGCATCAACGATTTCCTGACCGATGCGAATTTTATTCACAAATGATTGGGCCAGTTTGAAATTATCCGCAGTTAGTTGGATAAATTGAACTGCACCTTGATAGGTTTGTGAAAAAATTAATTTTCCTGGTTTTGCATGTAGCCCATGAACAAAGATTAACAATTCCGACCGGTAGGATTGTCGTTTGTCAGGATGGATTTGAAGTTCAAAATAATCATACTCGGAATAAAATCCTTTCTGATCATAAGTAATGACCTCTGTTTTGTCAGATAATGCTGCCTGTATATGAAACGTATGCAATTTGCCCATCCAGACATTATTTTTTTGAGTCTCCCAGCTTTCAGGTTGAATAATTGATTCAATCTGATATGTTCCATTTTGATAATATGATATGCCTATTTGATAGGGCGCGACAAATTCATTAAAGAATGGATGTTTTACGCAACCTGTTAACATGCTCACAATGATTACAAGCGACAATAACCGAGTGTAGTTATGCATTGATTTATCCTTAATTGAGTAATAACAGAAACACGTGTTTATTAACGCGCATGATATGTATTGAAACGATTTGAAGAATATAACACCATCACTAAAATAATTCAAGAAAAACTTTAATTGTTTTATCCATTTATTGTTTTTAACATGAATATGCGAAAAACAAAGTCCCCAATCTGTTACGTTGTACATGTCGGCACAGTCTGACATGTACAATTGACTTAAAAGATCAACGTCTTACTCTAAGAACAAAAATAACGTTCCTCCAACTGCTATATTGAACAAAAAATCTCAGATGTTTTGTGACAACGTCCGATACATTTTCACCCCATGCACACCATCATGGTAATGATTCCATTTTATGGATTCTATTGTAAAACCATGTTTCGCATAAAAATCCATCGCTGCATTATTATTATAAAATACAGTTAATAACGCAATTTCCATTTTTTTTATTTTTCCAACATCAATTGCTGTTTTTAAAAGTTTTCCACCAATACCTTGATTCCGATATATTTTTGTTACAATGATTTTATCAATATGTAAGTATCTATTATGTATGCGAAACATTATGTTACCGATACATTGATTTTCAATTTGTGCAAGAATGCCATAATAATTCTTGGAATAAGCTATCTTGAAATAATATTGACGCGGCCATTGCACTAAAGATGCTTGATCGAATTGCATGATACGATCAATATCATTTGTGTCCATTGGGATGAACTGTATCACCGACGAACCCCTTTTTTTATATTAAATATAAAGGAATTGCCATTTTTCATGCATAATGTTATAATGTTATTTTAAACAATGAAGTACCAATCCAATAGTCGGGGAACAAATTGATACCCCTTTACCAATAATGGGACAACATACTATGAAATTAAAACATTTAATCAACAGCTTATCCGCGTATAAATGTCCACATCCAACCGCTGATATAAACGTTACTGGCATTCATTATGACTCAAGAAAGATTCAGCAAAACAATATTTTTGTTGCCATGCGTGGTCATCAAACTGATGGACATCGATATATTTCTCAAGCAATAACAAATGGAGCATGCGCAATTGTTACAGAAAAAAATATCGTAACCCCTGATCATTCAAAAGCCATGTATATTGAAGTTTCGAATAGTCGTAAAGCATTGGCACATCTTGCGCAAGCATATTATGAAAAACCATCCAGTAAAATATGTCTTATCGGCATTACAGGGACTAATGGCAAAACGACCACTGCATATTTGATCGAAAATATATTGAAAGCAAAAGGGTATTCAACAGGTGTAATTTCAACCATTGAATATCGTTATCATAATAAGGTCTTTCCCAATCCACTCACCACACCTGAATCATTAGATCTCCAACGAATACTACATGAGATGCACTCCAATGGGATCACACATGTCATCATGGAGGTCTCTTCTCATGCACTGGCATTGGATCGTGTTTTGGGATGTGCCTATGATGTTGTTGTGTTTACAAATCTAACACAAGATCATCTGGATTTTCATCAAACAATTACGTCCTATTGGCAATGTAAACAAAAATTGTTCAACCCGCCTTATATTTCACAAAAACAAAATGTACATGCAATTATTAACTGCGACAATGATTATGGTCTGGAACTGGAGCATCAAGTCAAAATTCCAAAAATTCTTGTGGGCAAATCATCCAATAATGATGTCTATTGCACGAATCCATCTATTACGTTGTCACATATTTCTGGAACGATCGTGACTCCCAAACACAACATAACATTGGAATCACCCCTCACCGGTCAGCATAACCTTCAAAATATTCTTTGTGCTGCGGGTGTCGGCATTGCATTGGATATTCCTGTTGATGATATATCAACAGGAATTGTAAAAACCTCATTTGTTCCCGGACGTCTTGAGCGGCTGACAGCATTTACAGATCGATATGTCTTTGTTGATTACGCACACACGCCGGATGCTTTGGAAAATGTTATTCAATCGGTAAGCGAATCAAAAACAAATCGTCTTATCACTGTTTTTGGCTGTGGTGGTGATAGAGATCGCGGGAAACGTCCTTTAATGGGTAATGTTGCGGCACGTCTTTCGGACATATGCATTATAACGTCTGATAATCCCCGATCAGAATCACCAGAGGCAATTATCAATGATATTTGTGAAGGTATCTCAGATCTCAAGTCATGTATCATTGAGCCCGATCGTAAAAAGGCCATAGCATCTGCAATTAAAGCGTCCAGGCCCGAGGATATTATTCTGATTGCGGGAAAAGGGCACGAGAATTATCAAATCCTTAAAGATAGAACCATTGCGTTTGATGATCGGTTGTGCGCATTGAATTTTTCAAAATAATGAGGTATCTTCTTTTAAGACAATTTTTGGGATATAAAATTTGACCACTTTTTCTTTGCGGCTATTTAAGACAGGTGCATCGAACTGTCGAATTTTCCAGCCGGTATCAAACAAGTCGTAATACGCTTTTCCGGAAAAATCCAGATATGTCCCCCGGTTTGCACGATTCCATGCCTGCCTGTTCCCTAAACCCCATTCAGGTATTTCGTGGTAAACACCTTTATATTGAGATGAATAAAAAAAAGTATCGATGGTGCGCACCTTTCCTCGAAATTCGAGAATACTTTCACAGGTTTCATTACAAGAAATGGATGAATTTCTTATTTGAAAACGTACCAGTTCAATCACTGAATTTACAGGCAAGCTGTCAGCTAATGGGCGCCAGTTCATCCCTTTTTCCAAATCATTCTCCAGCATGTCATGATCTGGAAATTTTGAAGAACATGCACCCAATAGAGAAATCATCATGAAAATGCTTATTAAAGCGGCAAATAATCTAATACTCATTGACAAAATTCCTTATTTTGGATATGATTTTATTCATTATGCAAACAAAAGTCTCTAATCTTTATGACTTTAATTATTTAGGAATGCTCGAAAAATAAATTCCTCATTTACTTATGTGCGAAGAACGTGTAGGGGCGAACCTTGTGTTCGCCCATCGTACATAGGAACGAAAGCGTTATTAGTTCGAGGGCGAACATAAGGTTCGCCCCTACATCGGGCTGGCACATAAGTAAATGGGGATCTTATTTTTCGAGTTTTCCTTAACATATTTTTAATATTATAATTAATTATAAACAGTTGTCAAGCAAGAACATGGTATGCTGACACAATTGATTGATCAATGGAACAAACCTCAAGGCCCCTTAATTGGCTTACATTAAAACATGAACGTTTAAAAATTCGTTCAAACTTAATACTGAGCATTCGAAAATTTTTTATTTCAAAGAATTATATTGAGGTGAACACACCATGCCGAATACCGGCGCCCATACCGGAAGCATTTATTGACAGCATAAGCACCGAAAACTGGTATCTTCAAACATCACCGGAAATCAATATGAAAAAAATTATTGCTTCAGGTTTGCCACGTATTTTTCAAATATGTCCCTGTTTTCGTGCCAATGAAAGGAGCGACAGTCATTTATCGGAGTTTTCGCTATTAGAATGGTATTGCACCCCTGCCAATTATTTAGATGTTATGAACATATGTGAGCAATTAATTTGTCACATTGCCAGGGATTTGAAAAAAAAGAATGGTTTGATTTATCAGGGAAAGTCCATTTCACTACAATGTCCCTGGAAACGAATAACTGTAAGCGATGCTTTCAAAGCCTATGGACGCATGAAGATGCGACAGGCAATTGAAAAAGATTTATTTGATGAAATTATGGTATATGAAATCGAGCCTTCTTTAGGAGTCGATCCAATATTTTTGTACGATTATCCAAAAGAAAGGGCTGCTTTGGCACGTTTAAAAACAAACAATTCAAATCTTGCAGAACGTTTTGAATTGTATATTGGCGGACATGAACTGGCCAATGCATTTTCTGAGCTTTGTGATCCAATAGAACAAAAACAACGATTTGATTTTGAAATAAATGAAAGAAAATCCTTTGGCAAAACTGTCTATCCTGTGCCCCAATCTTTTTTGGAAATGTTGCATCAAATGCCAGAAACAGCAGGAATCGCCATGGGTATTGATCGTCTCGTTATGTTGTTTACTGACACTGATTGTATTGATGATGTCGTTGCATTTACCTCAGAGGACCTGTTGCGATCGAATTGATTAAAAAAAATGTGTCCATAACGAATGAAAAGGAATAAATCCATGAGTAAAAGTGAAAAATCAAAAATTCTGCACAGCATGAGCCATTCTTTTCTGGTTGTTACTTTTATTATACTGAATATCATATCTGTCAGCCATATTGCCCTGGCAGATTTTCCCTCACAGGATCTTCTCACTATCCTGGAAAAACGATTATTAAAAAAACCGGATTGCCTGCCAGACTGTGCGGATATTTCTCAAATGAATCTTTCTATTTATCCAGATCGATTGAAAATAAAAATAACAGTGCATACTGCAATAGACACAGTCATTCCTTTACCGGCAGTTGCGGGTGAATGGCTGCCTGAGCAAATTACGATAGATACCAAACCCGCAACCGGTATTCGGCAAGATTTGCAAAAACACATTTGGGTTTTTATTAAAAAGGGAAGGCATCAATTGATTTTACGCGGGCAGGCCCCGAATGGGAACCAGTTTCACATGCCCCTACAAATCAAGCCGCGACACATAAAAACCCAAGCTGTTGGATGGGAAATACAGGGGATTTCTGATAACCAAATCGCTGACAGTTTACAATTTAATCGAATACAGAAAAATACACAGAGAATGAAACATCAGATCACCATTCCACCCTTTTTTCATGTTGAACGCGTATTGTATATCAGCCTTCAATGGCATGTCATAACAACAGTGAAACGAATGACACCGGTCAATCATCCGGTATCCATTGAAATTCCATTGTTGGATGGTGAATCACTGATGACAGGTCAGATTCAGGTGAAAGATAAAAAGGTTCTGGTGAGCATGAAAGCCAATCAATCTCAAGTACAGTGGCAATCTGTTCTGGAATATCAACCGGATATTCATCTGGTCGCTCCACAAACCAATCAATGGATTGAAACCTGGATTTTGGATGCCGACACCCGACTTCACATTGATTTTGAAGGCATTCCGGTTATTCATCATCAGGACAGTCAAGGAAAACATCGTCCAACCTGGCAGCCCTGGCCATCTGAAATTGTTCATATCAAACTATCCAGACTGAAACCAATTGAAGGCAACAATATGACCATTGATCATGTTAAAGTAGACATGCATCCAGGCAAGCATTTTCATCGGATCAAACTATCGATGCACGTTCGGGTTAGTATGGGGCAAACCCATACCATAAGGATACCGGAGCAATCCATTGTTCAGAAAATTCTTATTGACCGAAACTCACTGCCAGTTACTTCAGAACAAAACAATATAAAACTTCCCCTTGACCCGGGTGCGCATCATATTGAAATAAAATGGCATCATCCTAAAACAGGGTATTGTTTTCTTAAATTTCCACAAGTTCAGATAGGTGCGGCTGTAAACACAACGCTAAATCTACACTTACCAGGAAATGCATGGATACTATGGACAAATGGCCCTCAGATGGGCCCAGTGGTCTTATTTTGGTCCTATTTGACATTACTGCTCATTATCTCTTTCGCACTGGCGCGTCTGAATTGGACACCATTAAATACATGGCAATGGTTTTTACTTGGGCTTGGACTTTCACAAATTCAGTATTTTGAAGCCATTGTGGTTGTTGGATGGTTTTTGATATTCTACTCTCGAAAACAGAATCCTTTACCAGACAGTCGATGGTTATTTAATATCAGGCAATTGGGTCTGATTGTATTGTCTGTTGCAGCGTTATTTATTATTTACAAGGCCATTCATTCCGGTTTACTGGGAATCCCTCAAATGCAAATTAAAGGGAATGGATCTTCATGGAAATTTTTAACATGGTACATTGATCACATAGACAATACAATACCACAGCCCTGGGTGATTTATCTTCCATTATTTATGTTCAGAATTGCAATGCTATTGTGGGCTTTGTGGATGGCACACAGTCTGATTCAGTGGATACGTTGGATGTGGATGTGTTTTTCTGAGGGAGGCATTTTTCGAAATAAAAGCGCTGCATTTTCAATAAAATGAATAGTTTGGTATGCATATTCATGATTTATCAGGTGGCAGAGCCTGGGAACGAGCGAAGTAAGGAAAACTCGAAAAATAAGTTCCCCATTTACTTATGTGCCAGCCCGATGTAGGGGCGAACCTTATGTTCGCCCTCGAACAAATAACGCTTTCGTTCCTATGTACGATGGGCGAACA
>Ga0272440_1002671_pt1 | contig 13731 bp, 10 predicted proteins | sample SSMMMBAug17_FD_192440 | JGI IMG/M metagenome (GOLD analysis project Ga0272440, IMG submission 192440) | Marine sediment archaeal communities from Little Sippewissett salt marsh, Falmouth, MA, United States - SSM-MMB-Aug17 | ecosystem: Environmental > Aquatic > Marine > Wetlands > Sediment ...
TTGTGATGGTTATGTCCGATGGACCACACGTAACAATATTGAATTCATGGTCGATAACAAAGCAAAAGTTCAACCATTAAAAGAAGACCTTTTGTCAAGAAAACAACCAGGCGGTGGCTTTAAGTTCCCCATTGGTGGAACGGGTGCTGGCGTAACAAATATTATCCACACTCAGGGATGGATTCATTGTCATACACCAGCTACAGATGCCTCAGGACCAGTCAAAGCTGTTATGGATGATTTGTTTGAAGACTTTGGTCGTATGCGTTTGCCTGCACAGTTGAGAATCTCTCTGGCTTGCTGTTTGAATATGTGTGGTGCGGTACATTGTTCTGATATCGCAATCTTGGGATATCACCGAAAACCACCGATGCTGGATCATGAATACTTAGACAAAATGTGTGAAATTCCTTTGGCTATTGCAGCCTGTCCTACAGCAGCGATTAAACCAGCAAAAGTGGAAGTTGGCGAGTCTACCCTCAAGAGTGTTGCTGTAAATAATGAACGGTGTATGTTCTGTGGTAACTGCTACACCATGTGTCCATCAATGCCGCTTGCTGATAAAGAAGGTGATGGTATTGTTCTGATGGCTGGTGGTAAGGTTTCAAATAGAATCAGCAACCCCAAATTCTCAAAAGTCGTTGTAGGATTCTTACCCAATGAAACGCCACGATGGCCATCAACTGTCAAAGCAATTCGTCAGATGGTTGAAGCCTATGCGGCTGATGCTAACAAATATGAACGTTTGGGTGAATGGGCCGAAAGAATTGGCTGGGAACGATTCTTTGAAAAATGTGAACTGGAATTTACGCATCATCTTATTGATGATTTCCGTGATCCAGCATATTACACATGGCGTCAAACCACGAACTTCAAGTTCTAATTTTTATATAACTTTCAGGGAGGTGATTATCAAAATCATCTCCCTGCATAAAAACAAATAAAGGAAGAGGCAAAACATGGATCAACAAGAAGCTGCCCAAAAGGTTATTGAAGAATTACAGAAAAAACAAAAGTCCAAGTCAAAATTTTATTTTAATGATCTGGCAAAAATTCTGGGCGAAAAGCCAAGAGCCGCAAAAAAAATTGTAAATAAAATGATTGAAGACCGTCAATTGGAATACTGGTCAAGCGGAAGCACCACAATGTACGGCCTTCCAGGAACAGGCAAACAGGCTGCGGCTGAACACGAAGATTAATCCAATCCTCTTGTTTTGCCATTTAACAGGACAGATAAACATATACTTTTGCAAACGATAGTATTATAGATGAAATATCCTCGATTAATTGTCTCCGCCCTGAGCGGCGGCTCTGGAAAAACAATTACATCACTGGGAATTATATCAGCATTAAAAGCAAAAGGAAATCAGATCTCTCCTTTTAAAAAAGGCCCTGATTATATTGATGCTGGCTGGCTGGCACTTGCAGCCGGTCAGCCCTGCTATAACCTTGATACTTTTCTACTAACTCGCTCACAAATCATCGCACTATTTTTAAGTCACATACAAAAAGAATCCATTGCAATTATTGAAGCCAATCGCGGTATATATGACAGCATAGACACACAAGGTACAACCAGTACTGCTGAACTGGCAAAAATTCTTCAAACACCTGTTATTATGTGTCTGGACTGTACAAAAACAACCCGGACGCTTGCAGCCCTTGTTCATGGATGTATGATATTTGACCCCAAAGTGACATTTGCTGGTATTGTTTTAAATCGTGTGGCAGGGGCCCGTCATGAAGGAATTATCCGTCAATGTATTGAAAGCCATACTGGTCTACCGGTGATTGGTGCGATTCCCAAATTAAAAAAAAATATTTTTCCTGAAAGACATATGGGGCTCGTACCAATGCAGGAACATAACTGGGCTGACGATGCCATCACTTCCGCAAAAAATGTTGCTGAAAACTATCTAGATATTGATCAAATATATCGTATTGCCCAAAGTGCACAAAATTTGACTGAACATTTGGAAACAAACTCGACATCTCATTCCTGTTTACATAACAATCAAAAAAAAGTGAAAATTGGCATTGCCAAGGATGCGGCATTTCAGTTTTATTACTCTGAAAATTTAGAATCTTTGCAAATGGAAGGTGCAGAGTTGGAGTATATATCTCCAATGTCAGATAATTTATTGCCCGATGTGGATGCTTTTTATCTGGGTGGTGGATTTCCTGAAACACAGGCAAAGCAATTGGAAAGCAATCAATCGTTTCGGCTTTCGCTCAAACATGCAATACAAAATGGCCTACCGGTGTATGCTGAATGTGGTGGACTGATGTACCTGGGCCAGACAGTTATTGTTGATGATAAGCCATTTGAAATGGTTAATATTTTTTCAGTTCAATTTGATTTATCCAAACGTCCTATTGCTCATGGGTATTCGGTTATCAAAGTCTGTTTACCCAATCCAGTGTTCCCTGTCGGCACTGAATTGCGGGGGCATGAATTTCATTATTCCAGAGTACTGGAATGGAAAAAACAGTCTGATGAAAACTTAGCCTTTCAGGTCATTCGTGGAAAAGGTTTTTGGGAACAGCATGATGGCCTATGCTATAAGCAAGTTCTTGCAGCTTATACCCATGTTCATGCTCTGGGAACCCCCCAATGGGCAATAGGGCTGGTTCGTGCAGCAAGGCGTTTTAAACAAAAAAAAAGAGCCATGAAAATAATTCCATGACTCTTTGATATTTTATGATAGGCACGATTGGACTTGAACCAACGACTTCTACCGTGTCGGGGTAGCGCTCTCCCACTGAGCTACGTGCCTTAATTAATAAAGTGCGCTTATAACAACCTATCCAACAAAAAGCAAGGAAAAAATAAAAAAATATTAAATGCCTGCTTTTTCTCGAATTTCATCTGCCTTATTCGTATGTTCCCAGGATAAATCCGATTCTGTGCGGCCAAAATGCCCGTATGCAGCGGTTTGAGCATATATAGGACGCAGCAGATTTAGATATTCAATTATCGCAGCAGGTCTTAAATCAAAAGTTTCTCGAATAATTTCTTGGAGACGCGCATCAGATACTTTGCCTGTACCCATCATATCCACATTGATAGATACCGGTTCAGCCACTCCAATAGCATAAGCCACTTGAATTTCACATTTTTTGGCAACGCCTGAAGCCACTATATTTTTGGCAATATGTCGGCCCATATAGGATGCACTTCGGTCAACTTTGGATGGATCTTTACCTGAGAAACATCCACCGCCATGACTTCCCTGACCGCCATAGGTATCTACAATAATTTTTCTGCCAGTCAATCCGCAATCTCCCATTGGACCACCAACGACAAAACGACCTGTTGCATTAATCAAAAATCGCGTGTCACCATCAATCATATTTTTGGGGACAACTTTTCTAATCACTTCCTCAATAATTGAATCCTTAAGCTCATCATGACTGATATCCGGTTTGTGTTGTGTTGCAATAACAATTGTATCGACACGCTTGGGAACACCGGCTTCATATTCAATGGTTACCTGAGATTTACCATCAGGTCTTAAAAAGTCGAGCCCACCATTTTTTCGAACAATAGACATCCGTTGACACAATTTATGTGCATAAATTATTGGCATAGGCATCAATTCAGGGGTTTCATCACAAGCAAAGCCAAACATGAGGCCCTGATCACCTGCGCCTTGATCCTTAAAAAGTCCCTGTCCGACATTAACGCCCTGGGCAATATCCTCAGATTGATGATCAATGCTTGTTAAAACAGAACAGGTTTTCCAATCAAAGCCCATTTGTGAGGAGTGGTATCCTATTTCTCTAACACGATCCCTGGCCACTTGTGGCATATCAACATAGCAATCTGTTGTGATTTCACCGGCAATAAATATAAGTCCTGTGGTTACCAATGTTTCACAGGCAACACGGGCATTTTTATCCTGGGCAATAATTGCATCCAAAATGGAATCCGAAATGGCATCTGCAACCTTGTCTGGATGACCCTCTGTAACAGATTCTGAAGTAAATAAATATTTTTCAGAATTCATAAAAATTTTCTCCTTATAAAAAATGTTATTCATACAACCAGATGTTGTTGAACAAATGATTTAAACCCTGTACGTTCATGCATAAAAGCATCGTCAAAAGAATGTTTATTTTGATAATTGATTAAGGATCTGACAACAGGCAGCATTTCCTGGTTAACACCAACGATCTGACCGGCTATTTCCAGTGCGCGGTCTAATAGCTGCTCATGTGGAACAATCTCATTAACCAATCCCCATTCAAGGGCCTGTTTTGCTGAAATAAATTGTGCTGTCAAAGACATTTGACGTGCTCTTCGGATACCAATCGCCGCTTGTAGATGTTGGGTCATGCCCCAACCCGGATGAATCCCGACTTTTAAATGTGTATCCGCAAAGGAAGCCTGTTCTGAAGCAATGAGAAAGTCACAATTCAATGCAATCTCGAATCCGCCAGTAATGGCATGGCCATTGATCGCTCCAATTATCGGTTTTTTACATGCCTGGATTATATCTGGTAAATCTTTGTTATCACCTCTTGGATTAAATAAATTATCGCTTTTAAGGACTTTTAAATCAAGGCCTGAACAAAATGATGGCCCATTGCCAGTTATAATTCCAACATAAAGTTGATCATCTGACGATAGTTGTTCAAGGGCATTGTATAAGTGAATTAACAGATCCTGATTGATCGCATTGCGTCTATCGGGACGATTCAATGTAATCAGCGCTATATGATCCTTTATTGTTACCTGTACGGGTTTTGACATAATTATCTCCTGATATTTAAGTTCTTATTATATTGCAATGTTCGTATCACCAAAAGCAAATGTTTTCAATTATTTTTTTGATCGAAACAATCCATACTCCATACATATTCTGTTATCATACTGAGGCTTTCAATTAACAAGATGTGAAAATAATATCATTAAAGTCGAGTAATTTGATGTATTACTTTAAAAATATTTCAGGAAGACGCTGGAAAATTATTTTCATAATATTATTAGATTGAAAGTTTTTATGTATTACTGTATGTCTTTCATACCTCATAGCATTTGATCAAGGAAATTTTGGTATTGAAAAAGTATTGACTTGATTAACAAACTTGTATTAATAATACGCTTAAGATCAAAAACAAATAACCCATTGGGATTTGAATCCCACATTATTCGGAGTTTTTAATGGATCGTGAAACATATATTGATACCTTAAGAACAGAACTGGTAGATATGGTAAAAGATAATCTTTCACCTGTAGCTATGGACTATGGATATAGTGAAGCGCCTCTTGAAGCTAACATAAAATGGCGTCCATTGGTTCTGGTGATTGGCAACTATTCATCAGGAAAATCCACTTTAATCAACGATTTTTTAGGCGGAAACATTCAATCCACCGGGCAGGCCCCAACAGATGATTCTTTTACTGTAATTACCTATGATGATTCAGGTTCTGAATCCGCTCAAGTGCATACCATTGAAGAGCGGGATGGAAAGTTTTTAATGAACGATCCAGACTATCCTTTTGAATCATTAAAAAAATATGGCCAACGTTTTGCAGCACATTTTCGTTTAAAAAAAGTCAATTCTCCCTTTTTAAAAAATCTGGCAATAATTGATACGCCAGGCATGCATGACAGTATCAGTGAACAGGATCGCGGTTATAATTATCAACATGTGATCGGTGATCTGGCTGAAATAGCAGATTTAATTCTCGTATTGTTTGATCCCCATAAAGCAGGCACTGTTCAAGAAGCGCATACCAGTTTAAAAGAAACGTTGCCAGTCAAAACATTTGAAGATCGTATTTTATTTGTTTTAAACAGAATTGATGAATGTGAAACGCTCATGGATTTATTACGTGTCTATGGGACCCTATGTTGGAATCTTTCCCAAATGACCGGTCGCAAGGATATTCCGCTGATCCGCCTTACTTATTCCCCGCATGTAGCCCAACAGCAGGCATGTGAGCCATCCCAGGAACAACTCGCCTATCTTCAATTTCTGGAGAACCAACGTGAAGAGCTTAGAGAGGCGATTCTTAAAGCGCCCCAATACAGACTAGATCATCTTGCTACTTTTGTTGAGGTACACTCCGAGCGCTTAACACATTTTTTGGAAACATTGATTGCTGCACGCAAGAAAAGCATTTTATATAAGACAAAAAGTGTTATTACTGGTCTTATGCTCAGTTTGATCGGCGGTGGTGCCATAGGATTGGGCTTGATTCTTGCGCAACTGATCCCTTTAGATCACATAATTTTGCCCTCTGCAGCCGGAGGCAGTGCAGTCTTGCTTTATATGATTTGGCTGAACAGTATTCAAAAAATATTCATACGAAAACATCTTGATCATATGATCAAGGATATTGACAATCTTACACCTCTTGAGACGCAAACCCGCAAAGACAGTTGGCAGTCTATTAAAAATATAGCCATTCGATTTATACAGAGAACGAAGAATAAAACATCTTTATGGGATATGCAGGCAGATTATGGTATGGTTGAAAAAATCTACGAGCATGGTGCAAAAGATGTGCGCGAAGCATTAAACGAGCTGTCAGGAATTCGGGATAACATGTCTATTGATCCAAAAGCGAGTTTACTGCGCAAGGAAGATGAATTCATTGATATTTATCCCCTTGGAAGAAACATCTTTACCGGTGCACCAATATATTATACATAATTCTATGTTAGATGCAGTCATCATTGTAAGCGGTGGAATGGATAGTGTTACGTTATTACACTATCTTGTTACAGCAAAACACATTAATCCGGCCATAATTACATTTCTTTATAACCAGAAGCATATAAAAGAAGTGGAATGCGCCAAGGAAAACGCAGCAATCCTGAAATGTAAAGATCACTTAATTATAGATATATCATTTTTGAAATCATTATTTGACGGTTCATCTTTAGTATCACCTGACTTAGAAATTCCTGAAATGAAAGATGTAATAGGTGATCCGCAGCCATCAACCTATGTACCCAATCGGAATATGATATTTCTAGCTCTGGCAGCCGCATATGCCGAAAAATTACAAGTAAGTAATATTTATTATGGCGCGCAAAAACATGATGAATACGGTTACTGGGATACAACTTTACAATTTCTTGAACAATTAAACAATGTTTATGAACTCAATCGAAAAAGAACGATTCAGGTAAAAGCGCCATTTATAAATTATTCAAAAAAAGACATTCTTAAACTAGGCATTTCATTGGGAGTGGATTATGCTAAAACATGGTCATGTTATAATGGTGGTTCCCTTTCCTGCGGAAAATGCCCCACATGTGTTGAACGATTAAAAGCATTTTCTGATTTGGGTTTAATTGATCCATTATCATACGAAACATAAAGTAATTAGCTATTTTCGGCCTTTTCAATTATTTTTTGCCATAAATGAAATCAAGTAAGAAAGTTCTTTGTCATCCAATTCAGTCATTTCTTTTATTATTTGTTAATCAGAACCAGAAAAAAATCTACATACTGATCACAATAAAAATTAATAGCTTATTCATTCAATTCAAAAACATGACAATTTCATCTTGACAAGCACGCGATGTTAAGATTTAATTTAATAATATTTTTTAATCAAAAAAACATAAATGGAGTATTCGTAATGAAAAAAGCATTCTTATTGACAACCCTATTTGTATGCTTAGGGTTATTCATTGGTCAAGGTTTTGCAATTGAAGTGAATCAGATTCATATTTGCAAAGATGTAATCGATTTAGCGCCCATAGAAGTCGATTCCAGTTTTGATGCCTATGTGGGAAAACTCTTTTGCTTTACAAAAATTGTTAATGTTACCGCACCACCAACACAAATTTACCATGTATGGTTCTATGAAAACGCAGAAATAGCACGTGTCCCTTTAGATATTGGAAGCACGCAATGGAGAACATACAGTTCAAAAAAAATATCTCCATCAATGGTTGGCAACTGGCAAGTACTGGTGCTTGGCCCTGATGAAAATATTATTGAAAGTGTTGAGTTTATCGTTGGTAACTAAAAAATTTCTTATTATTGTGGGGGTATGGGCAATGTTTGTGCATATTGCTTGTATCTCCCAGGTTTTTTGTGAGACAGAAATATCAATTCATGACCACAGTCAATCATCTGCATCTTTTTTTGTTCGTTTTTATCAACGTTTTATTTCTGTATTTGATGGAGACAAGTGCCCAATGTATCCATCATGCTCGCAATACAGTTTACAATGTATAAAAAAACATGGTTTCTGGATTGGATGGATCATGACCTGTGATCGCCTTTTACACGAACCAGATGAAATGAATCTATCACCTATTATTATCATTCGCGGTAAAACCCTGGCGTATGATCCGGTGCATGAAAATGATCAGTGGTGGCACAAAAACGATCAATAATTTCATTGCAAAATTATAGCTTAATTTTTTGGTTCTGAAATTTGAATGGATCCAAAAAATGATAAGACCATCATATTACCTACCAGTTACACTTTTTCCCATACAATTATGCTTGATCAAACAAATCGTATTTGAAAGACAGATCCGGTTAAACCTTAAATTGCTTATATTTAGAAAAAATATTGACTATGCCCAGGGAGTTTGTTTATACATATTAAAAAAAATAACCAACTATGTTCTTTGCCTGGGCAATGAACATTTCATTACAATATATTTTAATTTCATTAATAGGAGATCATATATGCCATTTTTGAATACACTTAAATTATTGGGATCTGTATTGGATGCCTCAAAATTTATTCCACCAAACCATTTATTTGCTATTATGGGGTCACCCAAACAGATGATTCCTCCATATCATCCATACTCCGAATATACCTTTTTTAACCCGAAAGAATTGACACGAATTCTGAGTTATTTAGAGGAAATTTCTTTACTTCCCATACCCATTCCATATCACTATGCCAGTTTTTTGCCAATACCAGAAACACTGTTTTTAAGAGAAACACATTTATTTTCATATCCTGAAAACTCTCAGCCTGGAGATGATAATTTTCCAAAGGAAGCCTGGTTTTTTGTGAATGGTATTGCTACAAATACAGAAATGGCAAAATTAAACTGTAATTACTTAAATAAGCTATTTCATCGGCGAATAGTGGGCATTCAAAATCCTACTGATAGTATCCTGGTCGATCTTCTCGAATGTGCTGTTGGCAAACGATGGAAACGTAGTATGAGTCCGGCGATAAATGCACTGATGCCAATATCAAACGCTTTGAATGATCCAGACATTGAACGTGTTATTCTGATCGGTCATTCTCAGGGAACCATTATTTCTGCCAATATTTTAAGATCTTTTGTTGATGACAATGGAGAAACATATGTAACCCCCTTTGAAAATATGAAAAAACTTGAAATCTATGCATTTGCGAACTGTGCAGACAGTATGGAATATATCCCAGATATGCATTCTGAAAAGGGTCATTCCGTGCCATATATTGAAAACTTTGCAAATGGAAATGATCTGGTTGCGCGTTTGGGAATGATTTCTCCAAGAAAAGAATTGTGGAATATTCGCATTGATGGGGATATGTATCTGCGAAAAGATGCATGGGGACATTTATTAAACGCGCATTATTTAAATGGTTTTGATACCAGCCGGTCTGATTACGCTCCCTTTCGTTCATTAACCAAAAATGGTGCGACTCCCAGATTGTTTGCTTATCTTGAAGGTAACACACCATTGCCATATTAGCTGATTCAGGAGATAAAATGAATTATACACCCGCTTGCCTGCACGAATTATTCTGTAAACAAGCTCAAAAAACACCTGATGCCTTGGCTGTTGCCGATGTATCTCGTCCCTTGACATATGAAAATTTAGATCGCCAAACGGATATTCTGGCTTTGTATTTAAAGAATAAAGGTGTTTCATGCAATTCAACGGTTGCCATTTTTATGGATAAAAGTGTTGAATATGTTATCGCTTTGATCGCCATACTGAAAGCTGGCGGTGCATATTTACCATTGGATATGGCTTATCCAGATCGCCTGATTGAGCATATCGTTAATGAAACACAATCTGTTGTGATCCTAACACAGCCACATCATGAAAAACGATTACAATTAATTGGGCTGAACTCTTTTTGTTCGATAACACCAACGCTATTTTCCGAAATTGACACAGATGAAATCTATACTTTTCCAGACATGACACTTGATCATCCGGCCTATATTGTTTATTCCTCTGGTACCACAGGAGAGCCTAAGGGGATTGTAGCGCCCCATCGTGGTGCTGTTATTTCCTATTTTTGGAGATATTATTACAAAGACTATCATCCGGGTGAACGTGTGGCATGTAACATATTTTTTGTATGGGAGTGCTTACGTCCACTTCTAAGAGGCGGCGCTTGTTTTGTGATCCCTGATAATGTCATTTATGATCCAGAACCATTATTGGATTATCTGGCCCATAATCAAATCACAGAAGTTTTGTTTACACCATCACTTTTTGAAACCATTCTCCTGTTATCTTCACCAGAACAAATTCTAGAAAAATTTTCTACCGTGAACACAATTTGGCTGAATGGCGAAGTGGTTACAGGAAAACTATTACAAATGGCGTTTAATTTAATGCCAGAATCCATTGCACTATATAATCTATACAGTATCAGTGAAACACATGATGTTTCTTTAGAGGACATGCGACAAACCAGATTACCAACATCAAATATTTGCCTTTCAGGAAAACCAATGCCCAGGGCAATCATTAAAGTAATGGGGCCACATGGGAATGTACTTCAAAAAGGCAATCGAGGAGAATTGTATGTGGGTGGTGATTGTTTAGCCCTATGCTATCTTAACAAACCCCATTTAACCCAGGAACGATTTGTAACCATTGACAATGAACGTTACTTTAAAACCGGTGATCTGGCAATTCTTCATGATAACAACAGGCTTGAAATATGCGGGCGATGTGATTTCATGGTTAAAATAAGAGGGTATAGTGTGCATATTGGAATGATTGAAGAGGCATTATTATCCCATGCCCATGTTAAAGCATGTGCGGTGATCACTGAAGGTGAAGAAGGGGAAGATAAACGATTGATTGCTTATATTGTGCCAGATGATGATTTTTGTTGGACAATTGATCCGGAAACAGCAACATGTCCCGAATTAACCCGACATCTCAAACCCCATCTTGCACATTTTATGATTCCAGGTGCTTATGTTATTCTGGATCGTATTCCTATCAATCCTGTCAGTGGTAAAGTGGATACCCGATCTCTAAAGGCTCCTAAACAATTGCAGACAATAGCGCCGGATGAAATTGAACTTAAAGATCCCACTTCTATTGATAAGCAACGTGCAGTCATGCGACAGCTATGGGAATATGTGCTTAAACTTTCTCCTGGAACCATAAGCAATCAGGATAATTTTTTCGAGTATGGCGGCCACTCATTATTGGCTGTTCAGCTACTTCCGATGATCAAACGTGTTTACAAAAAAAAAATTTTGGTCAAAGATATTTATGAACATCCGACTGTTTCCAAATTAATTGATTTTTTCATTCATGGCCCAAATGATAACTCTGAATCAGTATCAATAAAATCCGATGCTTATCTTGATTCAGCCATACAAGTGTCATCAACGAAAGCGTTTCAACCCATAAGCAAGGCTGCTTCAGTATTCCTGACAGGTACGACAGGCTATCTGGGTGCTTTTCTTTTGGAAGAAATTTTACGTACTTTTCCAGATATCAAAGTCTATTGCCTGGTCCGCACAAGACAAAAAGACACGCAACTGGCCATGCAACGCATACGAAACACTTTGTATAAATATGATCTGTATTCTCCGGAGATGGAGTCGCGAATAATACCTGTTGTGGGGGACCTGACATTTCCTGAATTCGGGCTTTCAAAGATTGATTTTTCGGTACTGGCAGACGAGATTGATGTCATCTTTCATTGTGGGTCCCTGGTGAATTATGTATACTCCTATAAAGTGATGAAACCTTCCATTCTAAATGGCACCCATGAAATACTCCGACTCGCCAGTATGCATGATCCAAAACCAGTCCATTATATTTCCACCAATGGCATATTTATTGGTAAGAATGAAAATTGTTGTGAAGATAAACACATTGATATTTATGCAGATCATTTACTGGGAGGTTATGAGCAAGCCAAATGGGTAGCTGAAAAAATGGTTTGGATGGCAATTGATCGCGGCCTGCCAATCTGTATTTATCGACCTGGAAATATTGGACATCATCGAAAAACAGGTGCATACAATGCCAATGATTTTCAAACAATGTTACTCAACACATGCATGTATATTCAAACTGTGCCATCCCCTGTAAATTGGGGCTTTGAAATGACACCCGTTGATTTTCTAATAAAGTGTCTTGTCCAATTTGCTGATAATGAAAGTCTTTTGGGAAAGGTGTTTAATATTGTTGAAAATAACCCCTTTCCCGCACAAAATGTTTTCGATATGCTGCTTTCGAATAAAATGGTCGCGCGCGCATTGCCCTTATTTGAATGGCGTGAAGTGCTTCAAACAGCTTTTTCTGATGAAACAGCATCGAAATTACATGTGTTTTCACAGGCTTTTCAAGATCTTGAATATTATTTGGTTGATGAAAACAACTATCATACCAGCCAATTTGAGGCGGCACTTGCAGCCTGTGACCTTAAGCCTTATCAGATGGATAGCAATTATTTTGATATATTACTGAAGCGTTTAAGAGGTCATGGTGCAGTTTTACCATGAAAAACAAGGTATTAAGGGGAAATATTATCAGCCAGCATAAATATCCATTACCAGCAAATGAATTTGCCAGCCTACTGCTTGATTCAATGGCAGAAGGCGTTTTTACTTTAGACAGCGATGGCAGCATTACCACCTGGAATCCTTCCATGCATCGAATATCAGGCTTTTCTGCCAGTGAAGTTATTGGAAAGAGTTGTACAATGCTCAGATTTGACAACTGTTTTGGAAAAAAATGTCCTTCAAATATTGAACAATGCGGCATTTTCAAACATGGTAAATTTGATCTCAAGGAGTGCCGCCTCAAGCATAAAGATGGTTTTTTTGTCCCTGTGTTGAAAAGTGCCAGAGTGGTTGTGAATAGTCAAAAAAAGGTCATCGGGGTTGTAGAAACCATTACTGATATGACTGAATTGGAAGCAACACGAAAAAAAGCGGAAAATGCATCATTACGCCTTGGTGAAATGTATCGCTTTGGCAACATTATTGGTAAAAGTCATGTCATGCAGGAAGTCTTCCAGTCAATTCAAGCAGCAGCATCAAGTCACGCCAATATATTTATTTCAGGCGAGAGTGGCACTGGAAAAGAGCTGGTTGCGGGAGCCATTCATTATAATAGTGAGCGTGGAAATAATCCTTTAACCATTGTTAACTGTGCTGCGCTTTCGGAATCCATTTTGGAAAGTGAATTATTTGGTCATGTGAAAGGCGCGTTTACCGGAGCTGTTCGAGATCGGGTGGGGCGTTTTGAAGAAGCCAATAACGGCACTGTTTTTTTGGATGAGATTGGTGAAATTAGTCCTTATATCCAGATTAAACTTCTACGTGTCATTCAGGAAAGAGAAATTGAACGTGTTGGCGAATCTAAAAAACGAAAGGTAGACATTCGTATTTTTGCCGCGACGCATCGGGATATTTATAGTCTGGTAAATGAGGGCTTGTTTCGAGAAGACTTGTATTATCGTTTGAAAGTGTTTCCCATTCATGTTCCTCCATTAAGAAAACGAAAAGAAGATATTCATTTACTCA
>Ga0272440_1002672_pt1 | contig 13730 bp, 8 predicted proteins | sample SSMMMBAug17_FD_192440 | JGI IMG/M metagenome (GOLD analysis project Ga0272440, IMG submission 192440) | Marine sediment archaeal communities from Little Sippewissett salt marsh, Falmouth, MA, United States - SSM-MMB-Aug17 | ecosystem: Environmental > Aquatic > Marine > Wetlands > Sediment ...
AGAAGAAAAAATGGACAATACTAAAGAGCAACGCTCTAGAAGGAAAAAGAAAAAGAAAAAAAATCGTCATGAACCCGCTAAAATAATAAAAATGGCTTCTCCACAAGATCAAGATCAAGATCAAGATCAAGAGCAAGATCAAGAGCAAGATCAAGAGCAAGCTACTGAGGAATATACTGATATAACTTCTGATGCAAATACTCAAATTGCAGAAACGAATGATAAAGAGGTTCCTTCTCAACAACAAACAACTTCTGAACCATCTCAAAAGAAACAGCAGTCCAAGCAGGAAATAGAAAAAGATAAAAAACAATCAGAAAAAAAAGAAACGGTAGCTTCTAAGAATGATGAGAAACAAAAGGAAAATGTTTCCAAAAAAGAAGGACATGAAAAAAAGAAAAAGAAACGATCCAAAAAACGTCGAAAAGATGAACCTGCTAAAATAATCAAAAAGGCTGATCCTGTTCAAACACTTATACCTGAAGAAAACATCTATATTGAAACAGATATTGATCCAGATATTGAATTAGTAAAAGAACCTGTTCAGGATATTCCCGATCAACCATTGCCTGCAGAAGGTAAAAGTAAAAAAAGAAAAAAAGGCCGAAAACGTCAGGGCGCTGAGAATCAAGAAGATCAAAAGTTTTTTAATAAACGTATTTCTTTCAGAAAAAAAGAAGTTGTAGAAGGAGCTGCTCTTTATTCTGAAAAAAAAGGTAGGGGAAAATCTCGTAAATCCAAGGGTGGACAAAAAAAGGTCGTACAAAAAGCTCAAAAAACACAAATTACGGTTCCAAAAGCAATTAAAAGACGTATAAAAATTTATGATGCTATTATTCTTGCCGACCTTGCCAAAAGAATGGGAACAAAAGCAAGTGACCTGATTAAAAAATTAATGGAAATGGGCGTAATGGCAACTGTTAATCAATCATTGGATTATGACACTGCCGTCTTAATTGCTACCGAATTTAACTTTGAGGTTGAAAAAGCATCCTTTGAAGAAGATACTGTTTTAGAAATGTCCGAAGATGCCCCTGAAGATTTGAAAGAACGTCCTCCTGTCGTTACCATAATGGGCCATGTTGATCATGGTAAAACTTCCTTATTGGATGCTATTCGAGAGACACGAATTACAGAAACTGAAGCAGGTGGTATTACTCAGCATATAGGAGCTTACAATGTTCAGACAGGTCGTGGTCAAATTGTTTTTCTGGATACTCCAGGTCATGAAGCTTTTACGACTATGCGGGCTAGAGGGGCACAAGTCACTGATATTGTAGTTCTTGTTGTTGCTGCCGATGATGGTGTTATGCCACAAACCGTTGAAGCGATTAACCATTCAAAAGCAGCAGGGGTTCCAATTATCGTTGCTGTGAATAAAATGGATAAGCCCGGTGCAGAGCCAGATAGGGTTAAACGCGAATTATCCGATCATGGCTTAATGTCGGAAGACTGGGGTGGAGACGCCATTTTTACTTATGTATCTGCAAAAAATAAAGATGGTATTGATAATCTTCTCGAAATGATTTTACTCCAAAGTGAAGTCATGGAACTTAAAGCCAACCCAAATAAAAATGCCAGAGGTCATGTGGTTGAAGCTAAAATTGATTCAGGACGAGGTGCTGTTGCAACGGTTTTAATTCAAGAAGGAACATTAGTTAAAGGAGATCCTATTGTTTGTGGCGTTCATTTTGGAAAAGTTCGTGCGCTTATCAATGATAGAAATCTACAAGTCCAATCAGCAGGGCCGTCAATACCGGTTGAAATTTTAGGATTAACCGGTGTCCCCATGGCTGGTGACGAATTAATTGCTGTTGCTGACGAGAAAACAGCCAAACAAGTCAGTCATCATAGGATTCAAAAACAACGTATGCTTGAACTGGCGAAAAGCAATCGGATCAGTCTTGAAAATTTCTTTGAAAAAATGCAAACTCAGGATGTTAAATCTCTCAATCTTATTGTTAAAGCAGATGTTCATGGTTCTCTTGAAGCGATTAACGAATCTTTAACCAAATTATCCAGTGAAGAAGTCAAAATTGATATTGTTCATTCAGCTACTGGAACCATCACAGAAACAGATATCTCTCTTGCAGCCGTCTCTGAAGCAATTGTTATTGGTTTTAATGTGCGTCCGCCATCTCGTGTTCAGGATCTTGCCATCGAAGAAAATGTAGATATCCGATTTTATGATGTTATTTATAACCTGATCAATGATATTAAAGATGCCGTAATTGGAATGATGTCATCGACTTTCGAAGATGAAGTACTTGGACATGCGGAAGTCAGAGAAATATTCTCTATCCCTAAAATTGGCGTTATTGCAGGTAGTTATATCACAGATGGTAAAGTTGAAAGAAACAGACCGGTTCGATTACTTCGTGAAGGTGTTGTGTTATATACAGGTAAAATATCATCACTTAAGCGTTTTAAAGAAGATGCCAAAGAAGTATTGTCTGGTTATGAATGCGGAATTGGAATTGAAAATTATAATGATATTAAAGTTGGTGATGTTATCGAATGTTTTCATCTTAAAGAGATAAAACCTGTAATTCAGGAATAATGGCATGAGCATGGTCGTTGGAATTGGCACAATCAGCCTCAGGTTAGCAGAAAATGAGTCTCTTAAGGGTAAACGTAAAGTCATTAAATCCATTTTGGGCAAAATGAAAAATTCCTTTAATGTATCTGCTGCCGAGGTAGGTGATAATGATGTCCATCGAAGATCGGAAATTGGTTTTTCAATGGTCGGAAACGATACAGGTTATATCAACTCTAAAATGGACAAACTTCTTAATATGGTTGATGATTCTGGTTTAGCAGAATTGGTTGACTCACAAATTGAAATCATTCATTATTAATTATGAAAACATATCCAAGATCAGATAGAGTAAGCACAAGAATACGCGAAGAGATTTCCACTGTATTGATGCGGGAAGTTAAAGATCCTCGTCTTTCAAATATTACGATTACTAATGTTAAAACAAATAGAGATTTGAAACAGGCAAGAGTTTACTATTGCCTGTTGGGTGATGACATCCAAAAGAAGAATGCTGCAAATGGATTAAAAAGCGCCATGGGATTTTTGAAACGAGAAGTTGCCCGTCGGTTGGGGTTAAGGTATATGCCTGACATTAAATTTATTTTTGATGAATCACTTGATTACAGCTCAAAAATAGATCAATTATTTGATTCTTTAAAAAGAAATGATGATATTCACTCTGAAACTATCTTATGATGCCGCAAAAACAAAAACAGTATGCTCGGGTTCCATCTGGAATATTGCTTGTTAATAAACCAGAAAATCAAACATCTGCTCAGGTAGTTTCAACGGTAAAAAAAACATTAAATGCCAAGAAAGTTGGCCATACTGGTACTCTTGATCCCTTTGCAACAGGTCTTGTTATTTGTTGTATTAATCAAGCCACGAAGCTGGCACAATTTTTTTTGGAAGGTGATAAAACGTATGAAGGAGTTCTTCACTTAGGAATAAATACTGATACACAAGATAAAACAGGCCAAATTTTATCTCAAACAGCCCCCAATTGTCAGAATTCTGATATCATATCAGCTTTTGATCATTTTTTGGGTGAGATTGAACAAAAACCTCCTGTTTTTTCTGCATTAAAACACAAAGGAGTTCCTTTGTATCAATGGGCGCGGAATGGACAACCCATTCAAAAGCCACCTCGCAAAGTAACTATTTACGAACTTAATATTCAGAATATTTCACTCCCATTGGTATTTTTTAATGTTCGATGTTCATCAGGAACGTATGTGAGAACATTATGTGCTGATATTGGAAACTATTTAGGATGTGGCGGTCATTTAAAAGACCTGTGTAGAATTGAGAGCAGTGACTACTCTATCGAAGAATCGTTGACATATGAGCAAATTTCTGCAAAAGCTTTATCTGGGTCACTAATGTCATTTATTACGCCAATATCAGAATCCTTGAGAAAGATCCCACGGATTTATGTCAAAAAAGGCATGATTAAACAAATACAGAATGGGAACCGTTTATTTCGAAGTAACTTTACATCGAACGAATTACAAAAAGGAAATATTTTGCAATTGGTAACACCAGACAACAGGCTACTTGCTGTCGTCAGATGGACAACAGGAAATGATGAATGCAAAGTTGTCCGCATTTTTCAGGAAAAAAGCAATAAAATATAGGATTTTATTAGGAGGATAAAAAAAATGTCTATTTCTCGTAATGACAAAATTAATTTGATTGAACAATACAAGCTTCATGAGTCAGACACAGGCTCACCTGAAGTCCAAGTGGCGATATTGACACGCCGAATTAGCAACTTAACAGAGCATTTTAAAACACACAAAAAAGACCATCATTCACGAAGAGGATTATTAAAACTCGTTGGTAAAAGAAGAAGTCTATTAAACTATGTTAAAGCCAGAAATGTCAATCGATATAGAAGCCTTATTCAGAGCCTGGGACTTAGAAGATAATTTTTTTGTGTTTAGGAGTATTTAATGGAATTAGAGCTTAAAGCGGAAATTGGGGGAAGAACCTTAAGTGTCCGAACCGGAAAAATGGCCAAGCAGGCTTCCGGGGCTGTACTGGTACAGTATGGTGAGACACAAGTGCTGGTCACTGTTGTGGCCTCTAATGAATTACGCACCGGTATTGATTTTGTTCCTTTGTCGGTGGAATATCAAGAAAAGATTTATGCTGCAGGACGCATCCCTGGAAATTACTTCCGTCGGGAAATAGGCCGTCCCAGTGAAAAGGAAACATTAACTGCGCGGTTGATTGACCGACCGATACGACCGCTTTTTCCAAAAGATTTCAGATTTGAAACCCAGGTTATTGCAACAGTCTTGTCAATGGATCAGGAAAACGATCCTGATACCCTTTCAATGATTGGCGCATCTGCCGCATTGGCTATTTCAGATATCCCTTTTGCAAGTCCAATCGCCTGCGTCCGTGTTGCCCGTTTAGATGGACGTTTTGTTATTAATCCGCCAATCAATCAATTAAACCAGGCTGATATAAATATCATGGTTGCCAGATCCAAAGAAGGGATCGTAATGGTCGAAGGCGAAGGGCAAATCGTTTCTGAACAGGAAATACTTGAGGCCATTTTTTATGCCAATGAAGAAATGCAGCCAATTATTGACTTACAGGAAAAACTTAAAGAAATTGCTGGTGTTGAAAAACGAGAACTTCAACAAGAAATTATTGATGAAACATTGCTTGAACGCGTTAAAACAATGGCCATGGATGGCACTAAAGAAGCGTTGAATATTGCAGATAAAAAGAATCGTCATAAAGCTTTGTACCAGTTAAAATCCGCTGTGCTTGAGAATCTTGGAGATGAATATGCAGATCAATCAATGCAAATATCCAATATCTTACATGATATACAAAGAGATTTTTTGCGAAAAATGATTCTTGAAGATGGTAAACGAATTGGTGGTCGAAAACTGAATGAAATTCGTCCAATTAGTGCTGAAGTTGGTGTTCTCGCCAGACCCCATGGGTCAGCACTGTTTACTCGTGGTGAAACCCAGGTACTGGGCGTTTTGACCTTAGGATCCAGTTCAGATGAACAACGTGTGGAAACATTAAGCGGTGATGAATTCAGGCCTTTTATGCTTCATTATAATTTTCCACCATTTTCTGTCGGTGAAGTAAAACGAGTAGGGGCACCCAGTCGTCGAGACATTGGTCATGGCGGTTTGTCAACCAGAGCCATCAATAAAATTATTCCAGCAAAAGAAAAATTTGATTATACCATTCGGATTGTCTCTGAAGTTCTTGAATCCAATGGTTCTTCATCAATGGCAACTGTTTGTGCGGCAAGTCTTGCGCTTATGGATGGAGGTGTTCCAATAGATGATGCTGTTTCTGGAATTGCAATGGGCCTGATCAAAGAAGGCGATAAAATTGTTATTTTATCTGATATTTTAGGTGATGAAGACCATATGGGTGATATGGATTTTAAAGTTGCCGGCACTAAAAATGGTATTACTGCTGTTCAGATGGATATCAAAATTCATGGCATTTCCAGAGAAATTTTGGAAAAAGCCCTGGAACAAGCTAAAGAAGGTCGTTTACATATTCTGAACAAAATGATGGAAACCATTAAAAGTTCTCGAGCAGAATTATCCCCGTATGCACCATGCGTATTAAGTTTAAGCATTAAACCAGATAAAATTCGCGATGTTATCGGACCTGGTGGCAAAATGATCCGTGCCATTCAAAGTGAAACCAATAGTAAGGTTGATATTGATGATTCCGGTACAGTTCGCGTATCTGCATTGAGTGAGGATGAAGCAAACGAAGCATTAAAACGTATTAAAGAAATTGTGACTGAACCAGAAGTTGGAACCATATATGATGGCGAAGTTGTTCGAATAACTGATTTTGGTGCTTTTGTCAGAATTCTACCGGGTACCGAAGGGCTAGTTCATATTTCACAGCTTGAGCATCGTCGTGTGGCCAGGGTGCGAGATGTGGTGAAGGAAGGTGATATTATTCCTGTAAAAGTTATTGAAATTGGTAGGGATGGAAAAATACGGTTAAGTAAAAAAGCAGCAAATAGTGATCGATGACAGACCAGTCAATTCACAAAAGTTTACTGACAAACGCGATTCGTGTTGTTACTAAAAATACCCCCCATGCACAAACTGTTGCTATGGGGGTTTATATTAATGTGGGTGCCCGGGATGAATCCAATAAAGAATCTGGGCTTTCTCATTTTATAGAACATATGATTTTCAAGGGAACAGCGTCTCGTGATGCTTACCAAATCGCAAAAGAGCTGGATTCAATTGGTGGTCATGCCAACGCCTTTACAGCAATGGAATATTCGTGTTTTGTTGCCCGATTTTATCATTCTCACCTCTATAAGATTATTGACATTTTAAGTGATATTTTTTTATCATCCATTTTTGATTCAAAAGAAATTGATCGAGAACGTCAGGTCGTTTTTCAAGAAATAAAAATGTTTGAAGATACTCCTGATGACTATGTAAATTATTTAATTGGTAAGGCTTTCTTTGGAGACCATCCCCTGGGAAGATCCATATTAGGAACCCCCGAAACTATTCAATCTTTTGATTCCAAAACAATTCAATGCTATTTCAGGCAACGATATTCTCCAGAAAAACTTGTTATTGCACTTGCTGGAAAAATTGAACATCATGCGGTTGTTGATCGCCTGGAAAAGGCTTTTGGTCGTATACCAAATCGAAACCATTCGATTAAAAGGGAACGTCCCCGGATATATTCAAAGAAAAGTGTTCAATATCGTGATTTAGAACAGGTTCACATTGGATTGGTTGCTGAAGGCTACGCCCTTGATTCACCTGAAAGATATCCATTTTCTGTGATTAATATTATTTTGGGCGGCAACATGAGTTCTATGCTTTTTCAAGAGATCAGGGAACGTAATGGTCTTGCATATTCGATTTATTCATCGCCAATAATGTTTTCAGATTGTGGGATGCAAACAATTTTTTTGTCAATTGCCCCTTCAAAAGTAAAAGAAACATTAAATTTACTTAAACAAACATTTGAAAAACTTATTCAAAAAAAAATATCTGAGTCAACTCTTTCTGAGGCCAAAGAATACGCAAAGGCAACAATCCAGTTATCAGAAGAAAGTATTCATAATCAGATGATAAGGCTTGGACAAAGCGAATTATTTTACAAACGATATCTTTCTGTTGAAGAAATTATAGAACATATTGAATATGTTACTGTTTCTGATATTCAACAAATGGCTCAAGAAATTTTAAATATAGATAGTATGGCAATAGCTTTTTTAGGACCTGTAGATGAATCTGTTATGAATTGTCTATAGATCTATACCCTTCACGACTTAGTCATTTATTATTGGAAAGTATCAATGAAAAAAAAAGATCCATGGGAAAAAGAAATTGCTCCGCTGGTTGATGTGGTTAACCAGGCATATCGACGACTGAATGCTCAAAGTGAAACAATAAATGCAAAGAATTTAACGGCTTTTTTTCTTGAAACCCCAAAATTTAAAAGAGTTTGGGACAAAATTGCCCGCAAAAAACAATTTGAACAATTAGAACACAAAATTCAAAAATTAGAAGAAACAAAGACAGAGCTTACCCAGGAAACTGAAACGCTTACCATCCAAAAAAATTATGCTGAAAAACAAATTTCCGGCGTAAAAAATTTAGATTATGAATTAAATGAATTTTATAAGCGAAGCATTGCTGTTCTGATCAGTATGCTTCGGACACCAGATAATCAAGCCTATTTTGAAACCCTTGATCAACTGAGAAGTTTACTAACTCCTGGTGATGATCTTAATGAAATGGATCGTTTGTTGGGAAAACTCCAAAAAATTGCTTTATGGGAAGAAGAACGTTTTTCAGCTGGCGGTGGTATTTCCCGAAAAGAAGAATATCTGAGGATGCAAAAAGCATATAATGAACTTCAGCAACAATTAGAAAAAATTACTTCACAACGAAATAAATTCGAGAAACAATTAGCCATACAGGAAGATGAATCTCTTAAACGCGAAAATTTTTTTATACGTATCATTGTATTATTCATGAATTTACTGAGAACACCTGAAAATCGTGTCTACTATGGACTATTTGATCGATTGAAAAAATTAATGAACGAACACGCCAGCATTTCTCGTATGAATAAGGTTATTACTACGCTTCAAAATGTTTCTTTGCAGGAAGACGCCCCGGTTGTGACAGGTGCTGAAGATTTAGATCCAGATAGTTCACAAAGTCAAAATCTCTTTGATGCTTTTAAAGAATTTCTGTTAATTACGCTCGCTGAATTTCAGATGGTTTTGCCAGAACCACATAACCAAAAAACGATTGAATTAACTCAAAAAGTGCAACAAGCGCCTTTTTCCCCACATTTTTTTATTTTAGTTCAGACGTACATAGATATTTTCAAACAGTATGCAGGTATTGTTAACGAAAAATTTCAGGGTTCTGAAATCGTTTCTGATAAATCAAATAAAAACTCAGAACCATCAACTACCAGCATGTTTGAACGACTTGCTGAAGATATGGCTGGCGATGGTATACAACAAAAGGAGAGCACTATGCCAGAAAAACAATCAGGTAAAATTGCAAGTGCATGGATGAATCTGAAAAAAACGTTAGGTATGACATCTCCTGCTCCTGAAAAAAAAGTACAGATAATATCTCAACCCATTCAACTTCCCGGTTCTGTTTCAAGTGATTCCTCTGAAGTCACAGAAACTATAGGTCAACTCAAAAAAGAAATTATACAATTACAAAATCGCACTCGATTCCTGGAATCGGAATTATTGGTTGATGCACAAACGGGTATTTATAATCGTCGTGCTTTTGAACGTAGACTGACAGATGAAATGCAACGGTTTAAAAAAACAAAGCAGGCGTTTTCTTTAATATTATTCGATATTGATAAATTTCGTGAAATAACCGACTCTTTTGGATATACAGCAGCAAATACTTGTCTGGCGCAAATTGGCCGAAAAATCAAAAGTAGTCTGAGAAATAAGGATTATATAGCCCGCTATGGAAATGATGAGTTCATTATTTTGCTTCCAGAAACTGAAGACAAAGAAGCTTGTGAAGCCAGTGTATATTTAATGGAATTGGTTCATAAAATAAAAATTACCCATAAAAACAGAGTTATCCCCATTACAATCAGTATTGCTGTTACACAGTCTCATCCAACAGATAAGCACCTGAGCGCACTTAATGATCGCTTACACAAAGCCATGTTTGAAGCTAAAAAAGGTTCCGGCCGTGTGATTTGTGGAAAAATATCAGGCATTGTAGATGCTTCCGGAAAAAAGAAATCAATCAAGAAAAAAATAAAATAATAAAAGGAGATAGCAATGAATCTATCACATGATTTTTTTAAACAGTTGATGAATGATCCTGAAATTCGTACAGTTTTGGATGATAAAAGCCTGGAAGCAAAAGAACGTAACAATTTTAATCCTCCACTTTGTGACGTTTTTCGAAAGCCAATGACTCAATTAGAAAAAGGAAATCACAATTTTTTCATTGACCCGGAAGCGAAAAGACAATTGCCGGATATTATTAATAGCAAGGTTCAGTATGTTACAGAGGGAAATACTGATGATACTCATGCTAATGAACAGTTTCATAAAAAACGTCGCATAGGAATAGCTTTTTCAGGTGGGCCTTCTCCTGGTGGTCATAATGTGATTGCTGGTATTTTTGATGCTGCTAAAAAGGCGAATCCTGACTCAGTGATTATTGGTTTTTTAATGGGACTTGATGGTGTCATTGAAAGTGAAGCTATTGAGTTGACAAAGGAAGATGTTGATCATTACAGAAATCTGGGTGGCTTTACGATCATTAAAACAGGTCGTGCAAAAATTAATTCTCCTGAAAAACTTCGATTATCCAGACAAACGTGTAAAGATCTTCAACTGGATGCATTGGTCATTATTGGCGGAGACGATTCCAATACCAACGCCGCTTTTTTAGCTCAGGAACTTATTAAAGATGGCATTCAAGTGATTGGTGTCCCTAAAACCATTGATGGTGATGTACAGGTGCGTGATGAAGATGGTAATGTTTTATGTGCCATATCGTTTGGCTTTCATTCTGCATCCCGATCATATTCCCAACAGATAAGCCACCTTTGTTCTGATGGTGGATCAGATGTTAAATACTGGCATGTTTGTAAAGTTATGGGAAGAGTTGCGAGTCATATTGCTTTGGAAGCAGCACTACAAACCCATGCCAATATGACTTTAATTGGTGAAGATTTAATTAATTATGTAGACAAAAAACGATTGGCCAATAGCCAACACAACAATGAGATCGATTTTGATGCTTATGGCGTTACCCTTCGTCAGCTCTCTAAAATTGTAAGCCAGGCGATTGTCCGTCGTGCACGATATGGAAAAAACAATGGTATTTTGATTATTCCTGAAGGTATCCTTGAATTTATCAATGAAATTCAAAAATTTATTATTAAATTGAATACGATCATCGGCGATTATAATAATACGCATCAAAAGGATTTTCATACTGCTTTTCCAACGCTAAATGATAAACTGAATTATCTGAAATCGATCGCTGAAAAAAATGAACCTTATTCCATATGGAATTTGCATGATAACGAAATGTTCAATGAAATTCCTGAGTTTTTTCGGGAAGATTTATTAATGGAACGTGATACACATGGTAATTTCCCTTTTTCTCTGGTTGAAACAGAAAGAGTGCTTATGGGGTTGGTTGATGATTATCTTAAAGAACTGTATCATAAAGGACTTTTTAAATTAGGTATTGCCCGGTCATATTTTAAAAAAATAATGAACAATAGTGACCTGAATCCTCAGGAATATGGCCCTATTCTTTTTGAAAATTACACCAATTCTAATCATCATTTTTTGCTATTAAAAAAATCAATTGTTTCATCATCAGACTTGAAAAAAGAATTGATTCAAACTGAAAAATTGTTAGAAGATAACGATATCCATCCTGCATTATTAAAAATATTTAATAAATCCATTCCTAATTTTAAAACCCGACTTCATTTCTATGGCTATGATGGTAGAGGAAGTAACCCCACAAGATTTGATTGCATGTATGCGTATAATTTAGGGAATACAGCGTTCAGCCTCATTGCCAATGGCATTACAGGACAAATGGCGGCGGTCAAAAATCTGGAAAAAGGATTTACACATTGGGAGCCTATTGGAATTCCTCTGGCGCCATTGATGCACCTTGAAGAACGTAAAGGTAAATTGAGTTTAGTCATGGAAAAAAGTATTGTTGATACAAAATCACCTGCCTTTCAAGTGGTCAAAAAATTTAGAGAAAAATGGTTAGCTGCAAATGATTTACCGGAGTGCTATCGGCATCCTGCTCCCATTCGTTTTACGGGTGACACCGAAGAAGATCGGCCCATCACATTAATTTTAAATGGTTCGAATTATTTAAAAAAAATACTGACCAAAGAATGACACCTGTATGATTGTGGCATAATTTATGCTTTTCGAGAAACTGAATGGTATTTAATTTATTTAGTGATCTTGAATTTTGTTTATTTACAACCATTTTTAAATATGATACAGAATAGTTCTTCAATCGTATGATTTTCTTAATAAAATATACATGCTGATTGCTGATTGCTGATTGGCGATACCGCATGGAGGGATTATATGCCTTTTGGAAAAATTGGCTTAAAAACCAAAATGATGATTGGATCATGCGCGCCGCTTATTCTCGTAATCTTATTGGGTGTTGCTTGTATGTGGAGCATCAAGTTACTTTTGGAAACAAGCGCTAAGGTCGATTATAGTCATCGTGTAATGGGAAGTGCTCAAGAAATCGAAAAATTCATCGGCGATTTGGAAATTGGTGAACGCGGGTTTCTTATCGCTGGAAAAGACGAATTTCTCACCCCTTATCTAAAAGGTAAACAAAATCTTTCCTCAAAAATTAATCAATCCAAAGAAATGGTTCAAACAGATGATTCTCAGGTCAAACGTTTAGAACAAATTGAATTACTTATCAGTGATTGGTATAAAAAAGCGGCAACACCAGAAATTGCCGAGCGAAGAAAAGTTGAAGTTGGGCTTAAAAGTGCAGAATATCTAAAAGGTGTTTTGGCTGAAGGTATTGGTAAAGATCGTTTTGATGAGTTGAAAGGTATTTTAGAAGGTTTAGAAATTGACTTTTTAAATTCCGAAAATATGGCTGCCAACAACCTTGTCCTTGCTATATCCAAAGATTTGGGAGATATGAAAAGTGGTGTTCGTGGTTTTTTGATTACAGGAAAAGAAGAATTTTTATATCCATATACTGCTGGTAATGATGCTCTTCAGCGACATTTAAAATTCATTCGGCAAAATGTTGATGCGACATATGTACGAGAAGATATGTCTGAGAATATAGGAAGATTGGAAGAATTAATTGGCACATGGCAGGATGAAACAGGTGAACCCCTTGTTCAACTCAGAGAACAATATGATGAGGAAGAAATTGAGTTCTCAGAAATGATTGACTCATATATCGAAAATTCTGGCACTGAAGTTTTAGATGAGTTAGCTCAGGTCGTTGATACAATCATGGCAGATTTTGATAAAGAAATGAATGAACGAGCGATGAGAATTGTTGCTGGCATTTCTAGAAGTATGGCAGAAATGCAGATGGGGATTAGAGGCTTTTTGTTATCGGGCGAAGAAGATGCGTTGATTCCTTACCAAACTGCTAAGGATAATATCAGTAACCAGATGATGGATTTGACAGATCTTGTTGAAAATGCATATGACGTTGATTTTACAAAAGAAAATATTGACAAAGTTGAAGATATTGCAAAAAATTGGATAGCTGAAGATGCCCAACCCCTGATTGATTATCGGGTTCAAATGAATAAAAACATGGCAACCATGTCGGATGTTACAGCATTGATACAGGCTGGAACAGGTAAACGATTTATGGATGCTGTTCGAAAAGAACTGGATGGATTTATTCAGCGCGAACGAAGTATTATGAAATCACGTCAGGACCTGGCTAAAAAAACAGCAAGCTCTACAGAAAATTTAATTGTCATTGGTACATTGATGACATTATTTATTGCTTTGGTAATATCTTACATTTTAACCCGATCCATTACCAAACCGTTTAAAGAAATTTTTCAGGGCTTAGAATCCTTTAGTTTATTAGAATTACATGATGTTCAATCTCAATTTGGACATATCACAGAAAGTTTGACCCAAAGT
>Ga0272440_1002673_pt1 | contig 13717 bp, 8 predicted proteins | sample SSMMMBAug17_FD_192440 | JGI IMG/M metagenome (GOLD analysis project Ga0272440, IMG submission 192440) | Marine sediment archaeal communities from Little Sippewissett salt marsh, Falmouth, MA, United States - SSM-MMB-Aug17 | ecosystem: Environmental > Aquatic > Marine > Wetlands > Sediment ...
TTTTGAAATGCCTTGTCTGAAGTGGTTTACGATTTTTACGATCATCTAAAATCTGTTTCACAAGGGTATGCCTCGTTTGATTATGATGTCCTTGAACATCGAAAAAGCGATCTGGTCCGCCTGGACATATTGATCAATGGAGAGCGTGTTGATGCCTTATCTCAACTGGTTCATCGTGATCGCTCAGTCGAAAGAGCACGACATGCATGTGAGCGGCTCAGGGATGAAATCCCCCGCCAAATGTATAAAATTGCTATTCAAGGCGCAATAGGGGCAACCATTATTGCACGAAAGACCATTTCACCATTTCGAAAAGATGTAACAGCAAAATGTTATGGGGGGGATATTACGCGAAAACGAAAACTCCTTGAAAAACAGAAAAAGGGAAAAAAACGCATGAAACAGGTTGGAAAAGTGATGATTCCCCAGTCTGCATTTTTAGCTGTGCTGAAAAGCAATGATAAATAATAGTATGTATCAAAATTATCTTATGGCATAGTTTGTGCTGACACACATATTCTTAATATTTTAATATACAGGAGTGTTCAATGCCAGTAGGCAGCCATAAAGATGCATTCAAAGCACATCAAAAAATCAAAAAACTGATTAAAAATCATGAAAAGCCCGTTTTGGCCCGCATGGCCAGTGATATCTTACTGGATTTTATTAAAAATTTACGTCAGGTCATCGTTCAAGATATCCCTGAATACTTGCCTGTAGATTTAACACCTTATGATTCAGAGCGTCTAGATGATGCCCTGAAAGCCGTTTCAGGTCTCTGTGGAAAATGTCAGGAAGCACATCATGACAGTTGTTATGTCAATCAAGCAAGACGTGTGCTGATTGCTGCAAAAACCGGCGTTGATCTGGGCCCCAAATTAATTGGGAGCGGTGAAATTAACGATTTACTGGAACAGGCCAGAACAATTAAAACCCAAAAATCATCATTAGATGGTTCATACCAAACGCAATATACGATTCCAGATACTTATGAATCTTTGAAAGCCGCCTATGATGAACTTATTGAAAAAGATATCTATCGTTCCGCTTTAATTGATGAAATCGTCAATACGATACGATCTGTTGCAGCCGGTCATCTTGAACTTGAAATGCCAGTCCATGATGACCCACAATTGGGTAAGATGGCGACCGCATTCAATATTATGGTTGGTGTATTAGATTCCTCTATGAAATCTTTGGAAACGGCTTTCGAGAGTTTGGTTCGAACACTTTCAACCGCAATTGAAGCCAGACATCCTATTACAGCAGGCCATTCGAATCGTGTGACAGAATACAGTGTAATGTTGGGAAAAAAAATGGGCTTATCTGAAGAAGACCTTCAAACCATCAAATACGCTGGCCTGTTGCATGATATTGGTAAAATTGCAATTCCTGATGCCGTTCTTACAAAAAAAGGTCGATTTACTGACGAAGAACGAAAAATTATGGAAAATCATTCCATATGGACACTTCGCATTCTTGAACCCATAGAATTGCCCAAAGCACTGAAATCGGTTCCCATCATTGCCGCCAGTCATCATGAAAAAGTTGATGGTACCGGTTATCCATATGGTCTTGTAAAAGAAGAAATCCCTTTTTTTGCATGCATTCTAACTGTGGGCGATGTATTTGATGCATTGACATCAGTAAGAGAATATCCCAAATATGATGGCGATAAAGTGTTGGGTATCGAACCGATGCCCAAAGACAGAGTTTTTGACATTCTCGAAAAGGATCAGAACTCCCATTTTCATCCAGATGTCGTTCAGACTGCCTTACAGTCAAGAAATGACCTGGAATCCCTTTGGTATGAACTTCATGTATCCCAAATGAAAAAATTATCTGAAATTTCTTAAAACACCAATTTTCTGCCTATAATTTTCATAAAAACACAAATTTTCTTGTTGAAAGATTTTTAGGCTTGCGTTAAATTCATCTATACAATACGTGATTTTAAATCGGTAAAAAAGTTAATAGAGAATAAAACAAATAATTGTTTCACACTAAAGATCATATGACGATCTTGCGTTACATTAACTATAAACAATGGAGGCCTTCATGAATCTTTTATCACCAGTAACATCGCTCTGTCAGTTTGCATATCAAACTGTAAGCAAAACAGTTTCACCTGTCACAACGATATTTAATAACACGACAGATTCTTTGCATCGTACATTGCATCCTATTATTTCTCTGGTAGACAAACGTGTACTGCCACCAAAAGATCTATCAACAGTGACTACATTTGATCCAGAAAATGAGGCACCACCTGAAGAAGCGGATTTAAGCCTTGAATCAAAGAATGCAATCTGGTCGGGTGTTGAAGACTTATATCGCACCGGTGTTTTTCCAGGCATCAGCTTTTGTTTACGCAGACATGGAAAAATTGTTCTCAATCGTGGAATCGGTTATGCGCGCGGTAATGGGCCAGGAGATCCTACAAATGCTGAAAACATTTTAATGACGCCTGACACGCCTGTATGCCAGTTTTCTGCATCCAAAGTGATTACCGCCATGTTAATTCATCTATTGGTAGAAAGAAAAGAAATTGATCTTTTAGATCCAGTTGCCCATTATATTCCTGAATTTGGAACCCATGGCAAGGACAAAACATCTATTTATCATATTATTTCCCATCATGGTGGCATTCCACGTCCCCCTGAAGATGCCGATCCTTCCCTGCTTTTTGATCTGGAAGAATTTGTTCAGGTTTTATGCAAATGCAAACCCGAATCTCAGGGAGGCCGTCGCATGGCATATCATGCCATTACTGGTGGTGCCATTTTAGCCGAAATCATTCGAAGAGTCACTGGTAAGAATATTCGTGACTTTCTCAATGAAACAATTCGAAAACCATTGGGTTTCAGATATTTTAATTATGGACTTGAAAATGAAGATCTGGATAAAGTGGCCACAAATTACGCGACAGGTCTGCCATTAATTTTCCCTTTCTCAACCATTGTCAAACGTGCATTAAGTGCCTCATGGAATGAAGTGGTTGATATTTCAAATCAACGTGAATTTAAACAGGCAATTATTCCTGCTGGAAACTTGTATGCCACTGCTGATGAAATGAGCCAGTTCTTTCAAATGATGCTTAATGGCGGTGAATTAAATGGTGTGCGAATATTTCAGCCATTGACAATTCAGAAAGCTGTTATGGAGTCGGATAATATGAAATTTGATGGCACAATGGTATTACCGATGCGCTATAGTGCAGGCCTGATGCTGGGAGCATCGCCTGTAGGAATGTGGGGACCCTTTACAGCATCTGCCTATGGACATATCGGATTTATCAATATTTTCTGCTGGGCTGATCCAGAAAGAGATATATCGGTGTCTCTGCTGACAACTGGAAAATCATTATTCAGTGAACATCTGATCTATATCGCGCAACTGTTATCTTACATTTCATGGTACTGCCGAACAGCGGGACTTCCTGGTGAAGTGACTGAGGTTTATTCATCATATGTGCTTCCAATTCAAAAGATTCTTCAACAGTATCTATTGAGATGGTAAAGAATATTCTGATAATTCTATATTCTGGATCGTTCATTTTTTTCGAACGTAGAGACAAGGCATGCCTTGTCTCTACTGGACACCAACATGTTTAATAAAACAACTATACTGAATTTCTTTATTATATTTCTAATTGTATCAAATCATGCTGCAGCCATGACAATTCAAGAGGAAATTAAGCTGGGAGAAGTATTCTCAAAACAAGTACGCGCACATTTTCAGATGATAGAGGATCAGGACATTCTATCATATGTTACCTATGTTGGTAATCGACTGCTTGAATCTGTACCTGAAAAGCATTTTGATTTTCATTTTTATGTCATACGTGAAAATACTTACAACGCCTTTGCTGGGCCTGGAGGGCATATTTTTATTCATTCAGGCTTGATTGAAGCGATGGAATCAGAATTGGAACTTGCCGGCATCATGGCCCATGAAATTGCGCATGTCATTTGTCGTCATATTTCCGAAAGAATCGATAAATCCAAGCCAGTCAATCTGGCGGCATTCGCTGGAACCATTGCAGGAATACTGGTCGGCGGAGAAGTTGGTTCAGCAATGGTTGTGGGATCTGCTGCTGCTCAGCAAAGCATGTTTCTGGCTTATACGAGAGAAAATGAACGAGAGGCCGATCAAAACAGTCTTCGTTATTTGAGAGATGCACACTATAATGGTTTGGGATTATTAACTATTTTAAAAAAAATAAAAAAAAACAACTGGATTGATGTCAGCGGGATACCCACCTATGTGATGTCGCATCCCGCAATCAATGAACGTCTGGTGTACCTGGATACCACCATGAATGCCAGGCCCGAATTTATTCAAAAGGCTGATAATTTACGATCTTTTTCATTCAATAAAATAAAGATGCGTATTCAGGCATTATATAGTATCAATCATCCAACACATTATTTTGAAAACCAACTTAAAAGCAATCCGGATGATTTTTTGAGCCATTATGGATATGGTCTCAGACTGGCTGTTTCTGGTAAACGAAAAAGTGCTGCTACAGAATTAAAAAAAGCACTACAAATGCGTCCTTTTGATTCAGATATTTTAAGAGATACCGGCATTGCATACTTTTATGCGGGAAACTATTCTCAAGCTGCCAGGTATTTACTGAGTGCCAATAATATTGATTCCAATGACTATGAATGCCAATTTTTTCTGGGGCGTACCCATGAAAGTCTGGGAAAAAGTGATCTCGCTCTGGATTTGTGGGAACATTTGTTGATTACCAACCCCACTCAAAACAGACTGCATTACCATTTGGGAACACTTTATGGTCGCATTGGAAAACTGGGGGATGCACATTATCATCTTGGTGTGTTTTACCAGACAACAAGTAATATGAAACTCGCACGCTTTCATATCCAAAAAGCGATGACACATATTGATAAATCATCAAATCGCTATAAAGAAATGAAAGAATTATTAAAAAAGACCACGCATAAAAAGGATACAATTCAATGAAATCCAATCAAACAGTAATGTTAATTATTTTAGATGGCTGGGGCTATCGTTCAGAATCATCATGTAATGCCATTGCACAGGCAAAAACACCCTATTTGGATCACCTGTTCAAGACCTATCCACATACATTGTTAAAATGTTCGGGAAATGCTGTTGGACTTCCTGATGGTGTGATGGGTAATTCTGAAGTCGGACATCTGAATATTGGGGCAGGGCGTGTTGTATTACAGGATATGCTTCGAATTGACGCCGCAATTAAAGACAATACATTGCAAACCAATCCGGCTTTTACTGGTTTAATTTCAAAAATCAAGCAGACAGGTGGTCGTTTGCATCTGATGGGCTTACTTTCTGATGGTGCCGTTCACAGCCATATCAGTCATTTATTTGCTTTGATTTTGATGGCAAAATCTCATGATATTCCAGTTCGTATTCATGCGATTATGGATGGCAGAGATACGCCGCCGGATAGTGGATTATCATACTTGAAACAACTGGATAGGTTTATCAATGAAAACAACTGGGGACAGATTGCGAGTATTTCTGGAAGATTTTACGCAATGGATAGGGACAAACGATGGAATCGTATTGTACGTGCTTACGAGATGTATACTTCTGTTCAAGCCCAAACAGAATCTGATGCGATCAAAGCCATACAAAAATCCTATGAACAGGGTGAAACAGATGAATTTGTTATTCCTCAGTGCTTACAATCGAAAAACTCTCTTGAAGACAATATCTTGCAGGATGGTGATGGCGTCATTTTTTTTAATTTTCGCGCTGATCGCGCAAGAGAAATAACTGCTGCAATAACGCAGGAATCTTTTGATTTTTTCGAACGAAAAAATCGGCCAGAACTTGCCGGATATGTATGTATGACGCAATATGACAGCCATTTAAAGTTACCTGTTGCTTTTCCGCCGATTCAACTCAAACAGATATTTGGTGAAGTGCTTTCAAAAGCAGGGTATCGTCAACTTCGCATTGCTGAAACAGAAAAATACGCACATGTCACCTATTTTTTTAATGGCGGTGAAGAACATGCCTTTGATAATGAAGATCGAAAACTGATACCATCACCCCGTGAAGTAGAAACCTATGATCAAAAGCCGGAAATGAGTGCCAGAGAGGTTTCTCAGGCTGTGCAGGATGCGCTTTCATCAGAAACATATGATGTTATTGTTCTTAATTTTGCAAATCTTGATATGGTAGGTCATACTGGTATTATGGATGCTGCTGTCAAAGCTGTTGAAACTGTCGATGCCTGTCTTAAAGAAGTGGTAGAAAAATTATTATCTATGTCTGGATTTGCGTTGATTACCGCCGATCATGGCAATGCTGAACGTATGTGTGATGAAAATGGAAAACCCCATACTGCCCATACCACATTACCAGTTCCCCTTATCATGGTTAAAAATGATATTGACGTTAAATTACGTTCTGATGGTGTTATTGGAGATATTGCGCCTACTTTGTTAGAATTAATGGACATAAACAAACCGGACGAGATGACTGGAAGGTCTTTGTTTATTTAACTGTTCGTATTTTCCTACGGAATGCTCGAAAAAAAACTTCCCCATTTTCAAAAATCGGACAGGTCAGACAAGTCTGACTGGTCTGACCTGTCCGACTTGTCTGACTTTACCGAATGGGGAAATTATTTTCAGAGCATTCCTAAGCGATCATAAATTTTCGGGTATATCGTAGTAAATTAATTATTAAATATAACACTTTAAGTCCCTTTAGGGACGACAGATAATAGCCTGGGGTTTCAACCCCAGGCGGTCGAACATTTTTAGTTGGACGAACTTTTATCTACCCGAAAATTTATGACCGCTTACTTATCTTGACTCAACGCACTTATTAAATCAGCCACATTTAATTTTTATTTACGTTTTTAATGCATAAAGCATAATATCAAATTAAAATTGTAAGATTATGTTGCATTATTTTATATCAAATAAATTTTATTAAATATAATTATAATAAATAGTTGACACCCACAATTTATCATGGCATAAATATTTCAAATCGACCATTTATAATGCTATGAAATTCCACAACAAATTAATTTCTTTGATTTGCTAAGTAACCAATCAAATGTTTTTGAGTGCATATAAGTATGTCATCAGTTAAATGCATTCTACATACATCCTATTCAAAAGAAAGAGCCATGAACAAAAAACATATACTCATTGCTGAAGATGACCTTGCCATGCAAACCTCATTATTATTTATTTTAGAAGATGAGGGATATGAACTCACCACCGTCTCAAATGGTAAGGCCGCTTTTGAGCAAATACAAACTTCATTTCAAAATGGTCACATGTTTGATCTTTTAATTACAGATATTCAAATGCCAGGATTGAATGGTCTTCAATTAATCAAAAGTATTTCCCAGGCTGGTATTAACCTGCCAATTATTGTCATGACAGGTTATGGTGATAAACAAACCCTCATTGAATTACTTCGTTTAGGATGTGATGACTTTCTTTCTAAACCGTTTGAACCTGATGATGTCTGCAAAAAAGTTCAGGAAATATTGGATAAAGTTGAAGCTCATAAAGCTCAGGAAGAAAAAAAATATGCGGAACTGATCAAACAGAATATTGATTTGTCTCGTGAAATAGATTCATATAAGCACAGCTTTTTAAAGATTCGGAAAGAATTGGATGATGCGATAATCACTTACAAAGACCTTATCAGTTTTCAAAAAGAGGGTTACAAAACGCCAATTGCATATCGTGTTCAAGCCTTGAAAGACTTAGGGGGCGATTTTATTGATATTCGAGATACCTCGCAAGGTTGTGATGTTATCATTGCTGATGTTGCTGGTCACGACATGGCAGCCTCATATCATACCGTGATGATTAAGTCTTTTTTTGATGAAAACTGTCGTACCCAAAAAAATGGTGAGACTTTTTTTCAATTGCTCAATCATGCCTTGTTGGAAAATGGTAAAAATGAACGAATGGTCACCAGTATATTCCTTCGCGTGGATCTCAAAAATTATCAGATTGCGGCTGTTTCAGCAGCGCATCCCCAAATGATTTATTACAACAGCCAGAAAAACAGCCTGCATTCAGTTGACATTAATGGTGATTGTTTAGGGCTGCTTTCTGATGTGACTTTTGAAACGAAAGACTTTGCCATGCACCCCAAGGATCGTTTGATATTATATTCAGATGGCATTCCCAATGCCTTTTATGTGGATGGCAAAACCGGTAAAAAATATTCGTTAAAAATATCCGGTCTGTTTAATTTATTACAGAAGCATATGCATCTCCCAATTGATGACATGATCGAATCGGTTTGGAATGAAATTGAAAAATTTACTCACTTTAAACAAACAGATGATATGTTGTTATTTTCATTGGAAATACCATAAATACTTAAATATATTCTAAAGGAAACAAAAATGCTGACAAGCCTGCAAGATGATAACTATATTGAATTCAAATTTTCTTCAGAATTCAAAATGGTGAATAAAATCATCAAAGACATCAGAAATTTTTTTCAAAACTATGAAATTGAAGAAGATGCCAATATTATTTTAATTTTAAGAGAATTAATCAACAATGCCATAGAGCATGGTAATAAAAAGGACAAGGATTTAACTGTCTCAGTAAGTGTTACCCATATCGCTGACAAACGTTTCAAAATTATTGTCGAAGATGAAGGTGATGGTTTTGACTACAACAGTATTAACTATCGAATATCTGATGATCCCACCCAGGTGAGAAACAGAGGCCTATGCCTGGTAAATTCATTTGCTGATGAAATCGAATTTAATGACTATGGCAACATGATTACTGTATTTGTAACTGCCAGTGAAAGTACCCAATTTCATGTGAAAGAAATGGATGGCTGGACAGTTGTTCAACCCAGTGGCGACATTACTGCTGAGGAATCGGATAATTTTCGTTATGTCATGCATGCCTGTCTGGAACAGGGGAAAACAAAATTCCGCTTCGATTTGTCTTGTGTCAACGATGTAGATTCTGTTGGTCTAAGCCTGTTTGTTATTTTTTCAAATATGGCGCAAAAGCAGTTTTCGAATATTGATCTTGAGATCGTAAATGCGAACCAGGATATTGTTAATTTGTTTCAAATGACGCGATTGAATCGTATTTATGAAATTATTGAATAAATAAGTTGTTGAAATTTAATCAATAATATGGAGTTCTTATGAGCTTTGAACAGGAAATAAATAATGAATTTGTCACAGAAGCAAAAGAACATCTTGATATTATCGAATCAGAGCTTCTGGTATTGGAGAAATCAATTGATCAGGCGAATCCTGATCGAATTGCCAAAATTTTTCGCTCAATTCATACTGTCAAAGGTGCATCCACTTTTTTGGGTTTTGATCGTATCTGTGAATTATCCCATATTATGGAAACTTTATTGGGTATGATTCGATCTGGAATAATTCAAGTGGAAGAAAGGTATATTGATGTCCTTTTGTCTGGTACAGATGTTCTGGATAATATGGTTGATAATATCAAAGAAAGTAACACCTTCGATATTCAAGATATCAAGAATCGTATTCAAACGCATATTGATGCTGCAACATCTCCAGAATCCAAGCGCGAAATGGAAACATCTGCGGAATTACACGATATTAAAGGCAAAACCATTGATTTTGATATCAGTCAATATACGCTGAAACATATACCGGCATCCAATCATTATGCCTATGTTCTGGCTTATAATCTTCATGAAATTCAATCACAAGAAGGCGTTTCTCCTTTAAGTGTTGTCAAGAATCTCCTGAAAAATGGTTATGTCATTGATGCCCAGCTACATACCGAGGCAAAAGATATCTCAATGGATGAAATACATGCCAATCCCTTAATGTATCATGTTTTGTTTGCAACATCCATTGATCCAGGAAATATTGAAAGTGTGACGTCACTATCTATGTCAAATATTCGGCAGGTCGATATGTTGGCAGCATCAGATAGTAATCATCGCACCAAAACGAAACCCATGAAACAGCCAGATAAAGTGATCAGTAAAAAAGCTCCCAAAAAGACACAAGCCAAAACAATTCAGCCAAAAACATCAGCAGATATTTTCCAAAAATCGACTTCTGATCATCCGGAAACTATTCGAATCCATGTTGATATTCTTGATCAATTGATGACATTAGCAGGCGAACTTGTTTTGGTTAGAAATCAGCATCTTCTGGCTGCGGATAAATCAGATCCTGTTATGAGTGGTATATCCCAGCGCCTCGATATTGTAACTTCAGAACTTCAAGAAACGATCATGCGAACACGCATGCAGCCTGTTGGGAATGTATTTTCAAAGCTGCCTCGAATTGTGAGAGATTTAGCGAAAAAACTGGGAAAGAAAATAGAAATCAATATGCTGGGACAGGAAGTAGAACTGGATAAAACTATCCTGGAATCGCTTTCTGATCCGCTGATACATTTGATTAGAAATAGCTGTGATCATGGTGTGGAAATGCCTGATCTTCGCAAAAAAGCCGGCAAAAAAGAAATGGGACAAATTCTGGTCAAGGCTTTTCATGAGGCCGGTCAAATAAATATCATGATTAAGGATGATGGCAAAGGTATTGATCCAGAGAAAGTAATGGAACGTGCCATTGAAAATGGCATTAAAACCAGTGAAGAACTGGCGCAAATGTCGGAAAAAGATATTAACGCTTTAATTATGTTGTCTGGTTTTTCTACTGCAGAAACGATCAGCGATGTTTCGGGTCGGGGTGTGGGTATGGATGTTGTAAAAACGTCAATTGAGCAATTGGGAGGTTCCCTTGAACTCGAATCCACACAGGGTGAAGGGACAAGTATGAATATTCGATTGCCATTAACACTGGCAATTATTCCCTGTCTGGTGGTTGTTGTTGGAGGTCTTCGTTATGCCATTCCACAGGTCAATCTCGAAGAGCTGGTTTCTCTTTATAAAAAGGATGTTTATAACAAAATTGAATGCGCTGGAGAACAAGAAGTCTATCGACTTCGTGGGCAATTACTTCCCATGATACGTATGTCTGAAGTTCTTTCCAGAAACGCAGTCTTTACTGAAAAAGATCGTTCGCAAATTACTGAGTCATATCGAAAAAAAACCACTTCAGTATTACAAGGGCTGGAAAAAGCACAACGTTCACTGACATTTGCAGTGGTGAAAATCGGCGCAAAACGATTTGGACTCATTGTTGATAAAGTGATCGGTACTGAAGAAATTGTTGTAAAACCAATGCATTCGGCCATTAAAAATCTGGATATTTATTCTGGTGCCACTGTCATGGGAGATGGCAAAGTTGCTCTGATTTTGGATATTGAAGGCATTGCTCGTCATACACGCGTTGAATTGAACAGCAATTTTGAAGAAGAATCCGCCAGTCAAAGCAAAGAAATCGTCGCACGAGAAACCCAGACGGTTTTATTGATTAAAAGTGGTGAAACAGAACAATTTGCGATACCATTACCCCTGGTTCGTCGTATTGAGAAAATTTCTGTGGATCAAATTGAAAAAATTGGCAATAAAGAATTTATCACCATTGATGACATTTCTACCCGAATAGTACGGCTGGAGCAAACCCTTTCTGTTTCACCTTGCATTGAAAAACAAACACTGTTTCTTTTACTTCCCAAACATATCAAACGACCTTTTGGTATTTTACTCTCTGCTGTCGTGGATACTGCAGAAGCCCCCATGCAGTTGAATATTGAAAGCTATATGGAAGAGGGACTCTTAGGCACTGCAATCATCCAGAAAAAATTGACATTGTTTCTGGATATTTATCGACTGATTGAACTACTTGAACCAAATTGGTTTGCGGATCGAAAGAATCAGCAAAAAACGATTTCAGATAAAAAGAAAATTCTTCTGGTTGAGGATACTATTTTTCTTCAACAATTGGAAAAAAGATATCTTGAAGCAGATGGTTATGATGTTGTTGTTGCTGAAAATGGTAAAGAAGCCATTGAAAAATTGGAACAGGAAAAATTTGACTTGATTGTCTCTGATATTGAAATGCCCGAAATGAATGGATGGGATTTTATTAAGACCATTCGAAAGGATCAGCGCTATAAGCACATTCCTGCAATGGCTGTTACAGCTTTGGATACTGATGCTGATCGTGTCCTGACACTGAAAGCCGGGTTTGATGCCTACCAGGTTAAAATAGATCGAGAACGTTTGCTTCTACAGATTTCAGAACTTTTGAGTGGTGAAGGAAACCCGAATAATAAAAATGAGAATGACGAAATCATTGTTGAAGAAAAAGTGGTGCATACAGATAATCGACGTGATTTTTGTACATTTTGGCTTTCAGGTCGTCTCTTTGGTGTGGATATTCTGGGGGTAAAGGAAATAACATCTAAGGTTGAATTTACACCGGTATTTCATTCTCCAAGCCATATCAGAGGATATGTCAATATTCGCGGGCATATTCATCTGGTCATCAATCTCAAGCGATTGCTTGGATTGGAATCTATAGATGAAAAACATATGACAGGCCGGGTGATTCTATTTAAAACCAATATTGGTGAATCATTTGGCGTATTGGTGGATCGAATTGGTGATGTGGTTCGTGTTTCTGAGGATCAGATTGAGGAAAGCCGAAATAGCTCTGATCCAAATCTTGGTGATGGTCTTGACACCAAAGACAACGAAATCATCACTGGTGTTTGTAAATTAAAAGAAAATTTATTGGTGATTTTAAATGCTCATCGTTTTTTAAACTTTTAAAAAAGGAGAACAAATTATGTTGCGCAACATGAAATTGGGAACCCGTTTAATTGTCGTTTTTCTGTTGGTTGGATTGATTCCATTTATGATTATGGGGATCATCGCACTGACCAAATCCAACACAGCTATTTCGGAGTTAACCAATAATCAGTTGGTTTCACTTCGAGAGATTAAGAAAAAACAAATTGAACAGTTTTATAATGATCAGAAAACGAACCTGGATGTTATTTTGGAAACTGTTTCTACCCTGAGAAAGGAAGCCTTTGATCGCTTGAAAGCGGCAGAGTATCTCAAGAAAGGACAGATTGAAACACTGTTTAAGCGTTATTTTAATGACATAGAATCCCTTGCCAGTACACAGGATGTGGAAGATCTCATTGATAAATTAACTGTATACCAGCATGAAAAACAGGACTTTTCCAGTAATTCCAATTTATATCAAAAAATTGTGGGAAACAGTCAGGCATTTTTACAAAATTACATTCGGCGATATGGATATCTGGATTGTTATATTATTTTTGGCGATAAGGGAATCGTTGGTTTTACAGCACAGCAAAAGGAGGAATTGGGAACATCTTTAAAAATGGGACCTTTTCAAAATGAAGGACTGGGAAAGCTATGGCGTAAAGTTATCGACACCAATGCGACAGCATTTTGGGATTTTGAACCCTATTCACCCAATAAAGGCAAATCATCCGCTTTTGTGGGAACACCCATCAAAGACAGTAATGGCGAAGTTACTGGTGTTTGTGCAATCCAATTATCAGGCGCAGATATTAATGCCATCGTTCAGCCGCGTGCTGGTATGGGAAAAAGTGGTGAAACGTATATCGTTGGACATCATAATAATATTACTGCTTTTCGAAGTGATATGTTGACAATGGGAAATGGTCGATATGTCATTGGCTATGAAATCCATACAGAATATATTGATAAAGTAATCAAAACTATGAAACCATTTGAGCAGGTTTTTACAGACAGTAAAGGGGAGCTTGTTATG
>Ga0272440_1002674_pt1 | contig 13715 bp, 7 predicted proteins | sample SSMMMBAug17_FD_192440 | JGI IMG/M metagenome (GOLD analysis project Ga0272440, IMG submission 192440) | Marine sediment archaeal communities from Little Sippewissett salt marsh, Falmouth, MA, United States - SSM-MMB-Aug17 | ecosystem: Environmental > Aquatic > Marine > Wetlands > Sediment ...
TCCTTCCAAAAAGGTTAGTATAAAATTACCTGAGAGGTCTTGCTCAATATTGCAATTTCTTTTCTCAAATAGCAGGTTTCGCATTGTTTGGAGCGTATATTTATTCCCATCTACTTTATTATAATATTGCCCACCCAGTTCTTTTAAAAATATTCATATGCGATTCTGGCTACCATTACACAGTTGATTTCTAACATAGGTTTGGTTTCTGTTTTTGTTTGAAGTCGAACATAAGATTCGACCAAACAGACGAATAACAAAATATATTTACTACGATGGGCGAACCTTATGTTCGCCCTCAGAATCACCCTATATCAGCGAATAAAACTTTTTTCGACCCAATAAAATATATTTTAATACTTTTTTGGAACCAAAATAAAATTAATTGGTATGTTTTTCGCTCCTGATACAGTTTTGTTTCATCTGAAAGAGATTGTTGGATCATGGCAGTTTTTGACGCCAACGATGGATTGCCCGCATTGGGTGCAGGGGTCTGTAAGAGTTGGGGGAAAAACGTTACAGGAATATATTTTGAAGTCGATAAGAATCTTGATAGTGGTAAAAAAACCGCTGTGAATGGAGGCCAACAATGAAATATTCAAATATAAACAATATAATACATTTTTCATTACTTACAAAAGCGATGAATGGCATCTTGAATCAATGGATTATCTTTACCATTTGTTTTATTTTGATCACATTGCATTTTGTGCCAGAGGCTTTTTGTCTTGAAACACCAGACATGCACGTTGCCCCAGTTAATCCGGCATTCCAGAAATACATTCAATCTTTACCCCAGGAAAAAGTCACAATTAAACGAAATCGTTCTGCAAGGCTCAGAAATCAAGCTTCAAATCTGGGTTTTATTCCTGATCCTGTGATACCTGAAAAACATTTACCAGATGAATATCCAGTTGAACAGCTACAATCACATTTTGACTTGAGAGATCCCAACAACGATGGCAATCCCTCAGACAGTCCGCTCCCCCCCATTCGTCAACAAGGTTCTTGTGGTGCTTGCTGGACTTTTGCAACTTATGGCAGCTTGGAGACACATTTAAACCAATCCTATCAATTGACAATGGATTTTTCTGAAAACCATCTCAGATATAACCATGGTTTTGATCTGTCTCCTTGTGCTGGCGGGAATCTCAAAATGAGCGTGGCGTATCTTGTATTCAATAAAGGCCCGGTGCTTGAAGCAGATGATCCTTACACTGCTGAATCATCAGAATCTTGCCAAACGTGTCCTCCCTCTCGATATATAGATAATGCTGTTTTTCTGCCTGTCAGAAGCACTCTGGATGATATTGCTTATATCAAACAGGCCATCATCACCTATGGTGCATTGTATAGTGCAATGTTTATGGATCAGGCCAAATACTATAATGCAACTTACCATACCTATTATTATGACGATCCGGATGACTCTTTTGATGATGCCAATCATGCTGTTGTAATTGTTGGTTGGAATGATCAAATGACTGTTTCAGATGCCCCCGGGCCAGGTGTTTTTATTGTTAGAAATAGTTTAGGCGAAACATGGGGTGATGCGGGGTATTTTTATGTGTCATATTTTGATGAAAGCATTGCGATGTCCAGATTAGGCTTTTTTCAGGATATTCAGGATGAGAATCATGCCTTTGATACTATATATCAGTATGATCAACTGGGCTGGACTGGTGGAATAGGCACAGGTGATGGAAAAGATTGGGCAGCCAATGTATTTACAGCCTCTGAAGATATAGATATTACCGCAATTGGTTTTTATGCCACACAATCTGCCACAACATATCATATTCAAATCTACGATAATTTTGAGGATCTGGGTGGCTATGGCCGTCCCAGCGGCCCCATGATGGATAATATTCAAACTGGTTTTTTAAGCCATGCAGGTTACTATTATATCCCACTTGATCAATCTGTTAATGTGCTGCAAGGAAAAAACTTTGCAGTGACTGTGGCATTTGAAGCTGATGGAAATGCGTATCCTATTCCAATTGAAAAACCCATTGAAAATTATGCAAGCCAGGCAACAGCCAAATCAAAAGAAAGTTATGTCAGTGACTATGGGGATATGTATTTTGATCTGAAAAATTTTTCATCAAATAGCAATGTATGTATTAAAGCATATGCTATCAAACAAAACAAAATGCCGCCTGTTGCTGATGAAAAATACATTGAAACAGATGAAGACACCGCAGTTTCAATTCGTCTGACAGGAACAAGTTTTAATGCGCAGGATATTACATTTATCATTCGTTCCTATCCAATTCATGGCAGTTTATCAGGAAGCTTACCAAATCTTATTTATACGCCGGATACAGATTATAATGGTGATGATGCCTTTACAGTTCAAGTCAACGATGGCTTTGCGACATCAATGCCAGCAACAATCCAAATCAATATTGATCCTGTAAATGATCCACCAATTGCCTGGCCAATGCATCTTGTGGCGTTAGAAGATACCGGACTGCCATTGGCATCGTTAGGCATGGATACTGATGGCGATATTATGACATTTAATTTACTGTCACCGCCAGCAAATGGCATGATAATCGGTGATTTTTCAGATCTGGTCTATATGCCATCAAATAATTACAATGGAAACGATTCATTTACCTTTCAATTAAATGATGCCCTTGAATCCTCTTTGCCCGCAACGATAACGTTAACTGTTGAAGCTGTTAATGATCCCCCGTGTGCTGAAAATCAAACCTTATATGTATTGGAAGATACTTTTCTTGATTTGACACTTACTGGTATGGATATTGACAATGACCAACTCACATATGCTATTTTGTCCCAACCTCAACATGGTCAGCTCACTGGCCATATCCCTTTTCTCACATACATACCTGCGCCAGATTTTTTTGGAATGGACAAAATTACTTATCAAATCAATGATAGCAAGCTGCTTTCTGATCCAATCACAATAGAGATTCATGTTACAAACGTGGATGACAACAATCCGCCTGTTGCACGAAACCAGACATTTCTGATTTATGCAGATCAGTGCGAGACAATTACATTGTCAGCCACTGATACTGACAATGATGTACTTGCCTTTAAAATTACAAGCTTACCAAAACATGGGCTGATAACAGGATCAGGACCTGTTTTTCAGTATACACCAACCAACCCAACGGCCTTATTTGATCAGTTTGTTTATCACGTCAATGATGGCCAAATTGACTCTAATCTTGCGACAATTCGTTTATTAATCATTCAAGCCAATCATGCCCCAACTGCAAACAATAAACAAATTGAAACAATATCTGATACATCGGTTTCTTTTACGTTAACAGCCAGTGACCCTGACAATGATTCTTTATCATGGTTTATTGCATCAAATCCGCTACATGGTCGCATTGATGGCAATTTACCGGTTGCCAGTTATGTGCCATCAGATGGATATTCAGGGACTGATATATTTACCTATTATGTCAATGATGGTTCAAAAAGTTCTGCCTATGCCACTGTTTATATTACCATTCATGAGAAGCCATCAGAGACCAGACCCAATGCTTTTTCCCAAAGCATCCAGCTTGCCGAGGATACAGCGGTTTCAATTACGCTAACCGGTTATGATCCCAATGTAAATGCGTTGAATTATTATATCAAATCTCAACCATTGCATGGCCAGTTATTTGGTGAACTGCCATTGATTCAATATCAGCCAGATACAAACTATATTGGTACAGATATTTTTTATTATCAGACAGGCAATGGGCATGAATTATCAGATATTGTTCCTATCACCCTGACAATTATCCCGGTCAATGATGTTCCTGTGGTGCAAAATCAAACAGTCGTTACAGGCAAGAATCAGCCGGTTGCAATCACATTAACAGTATCTGATCCAGACAGTGAGACCTTTGACTATGCAATTGTTCAGGAACCGCAATATGGAATGATTTCTGGTAATGCGCCCTATTTGTATTATACGCCAGATATAGATTATGTCGGTACAGTGTCTTTGACTTTTACAGCAAGTGATGGTCAGGATATTTCCAACCCAGCCATCATTACCATTAATGTATTACCATTTCAAGTCATTGAGGATGATCCACAAATTCATAAAGAGGAATTTATCGCGCCTTCAGTCATGTCCAGTGGTGGATTTGGCAACAGTATTCCAAATTCAAACAAAGGCAAGGTTGCAGGTGATAGTAATGTTCGTGTGAACATTGCAAATCGGTCAATGGCAATTTTTATGCGTTTGACAGTGCCTTGATTGATCAATCAAGGCTTTTTTTCAGAATTTACAACAAAGTTCAACCTTTTCATCTCTTGTTATCACACGTCCAATTGAAGAACAGATTGAATACTACTTATTGTTGGCATATCATTAAACAAAAAACCAAATTTACGAAAATAATCAGAGCGTTCAATCTCATTTTTAATGTCAGGATTTTTCATCAGTTTTTTACTAACACCCAGAAGCAGTCCAGATGTTTTAACCTGCTTTAATTGCTTGAGCCGATATAACAAAGGGGTTGAATGCCAGGGATGAAATAATTCTAAATGAAATATATCGCCATTGCCATTGGTTAAAGAATAATCTGGAAAGCACAAGGTATCACCCGGCAAAGGGATTAGTGTTTCTGATGGTTTTATTTCCCATGAAGGCAATTTTTTGGTGAAACTCTTTTGTAACATACTGATCTCATCTGGAATGTACGACATAAAATGATTGTAGTGGGATAAAATGTTGCAGGTTTGATCAAGAGATAATTCAAGGGATGTTTTTCGATTTTTCAAGTGAATTTCTGCGGTAAGTTGCCATTCCTTTTGATGTAAAATTGCCGGAAAAAAATTAGCCAGATTCAAACCATATTTTTGTGTTTGAAAAAACAGACTCAAAGGGCCATCAATTTTAATCTGGAAGCCTTTTTGATCTTTTGGTTTCGATATTTCTGCCAGAAGTTGATGAAATCGTAGATATTTGAACAATTGACGTAAACTGGCCGTATCAGATGAAAATATATGCAACGTCAACTGGGCGCAATGAATTAACAGCCCTTGAACCTGGGCACAATTATACCGATGAAGCAATCGTTTGGATGATAACGCTTTAAATTCAACAACAGGCTGGTTGAGTGGAAGATCACTGTAAAGTTGATTCTGAATCTGTGAAATGTTTTGTTGGAATTCTTTTTCAATGGCTTGATAATATGTTTCCATATCCGCAATAACGTTCTGATGCAATTTTGAGGTAAACAAAAACAGTTTCTGTCTAAATTGAATAAGCGATTCTGGAGATTCTGTATTGAATGCTGTTCGATCCATAAGAAGTTTTTCCAGGCCACGCGCAACAATTGGCTGACTATCACAATAGTCAACAATAGTTTTGCAATCAGTGATCAATGTGCCTCTGGTTTTTCCAATACTCTCGCTAAACAATTCCAATAGCTGATCTGCAGTTTGTAATAACTGTGGATCATCGGTTTGAATAAACCGAGGTGAAATCGTATTCTTATAGATTTTATATCGAACAAGATCTTTGGTAAGCACTGTGATTTTTTCTCCGCTTATTGATAAAATACTCGCCTGTATTTTTGGATACCAATTCATAAAGAATGGCATTTTTATTTTCAACAGGACGTAAAATCCGACCAAGTCGTTGTACATGCTCCCGAATACTTCCACTTCCAGAAACAACAATGCCAACATTGGCCTCAGGCACATCAACGCCTTCGTTTAAAACTTTTGATGTTACCAGTATTGAAAAAGTTCCCTGGCGAAAATTGTCCAGAAAAAATGTACGCTCCTTAATTTTTGTATGATGTGTTAAAACCGGCCATAAAAATCGTTTGCCAATGCGGTATGCCATATCATTATCTTGAGTAAAAATAATGATTCGATCATGTTTATGTGCGCAAACCAATTGCCATATTTTTTCTTCCTTTGCCATTGAGGCCTGACTTAATTTTTTTTGAAGCATATATGCTTTGAATGCTTCACGACCTCTTTGATTTTGACTGGACTTATAAAGAAATTGACGCCATCCATTGGCTTGACTCATCTGGATATTTTCTTCACGTAAAAAATCAATATAGCATTGTCTGGCAGATTCATACTGCTCACGTTCCCGGGTTTGCATATCAATTTCAATTGTAACAACATCATATGGCGACAGGCTTGTACCTTCAAGCTCATGGATATGTGTTTGAAAACAAAGCGGCCCACACAATTGATACAATACCTGCTCTTTGCCATCACTTCGTTCGGGGGTTGCTGTCAAACCAAGTCGGAAAGGGGCAATGGAACCCAGTGCTGTAAATTGGAACTGGGCGCCTGGCAAATGATGACATTCATCAAATATTTGAAATCCAAACAAATTCCCTTTATGTGTGACATGTAAAAGTGCAGAATCATATGTTGCCACTGTTATTGGATAAATTTCATTCTCACCGCCACCCAGAAGGCCAATATTGGTCATAAAATATTTTTTTAGAACGTCGTACCATTGATGCATCAAATCAATGGTCGGTACGTGGATGATTGTCGGACGTTTTGTCAGTTCAATACATAAAATGGCCAGGATTGTTTTCCCCGAGCCTGTTGGTAATACAACAACACCTTTGGAACCATTTTTTTGCCAGGCGTTTAAGGCTTCAAGCTGATAGGTTCGCGGGGTAATCTTTTTTTGAATTGGAAATTCACAGGGATTAAACTGACGCGCATGATCTGAATATGGTATGTGATGCGCACGTAAGGTTAAAACCAGATCGCGGTAACAATACGCTGGCGCACGAAATTCCTGTGTCCGATGATCCCATTTTATTTCTGGTAAAGCAGTCTTTATGATATCGGGTATGGTTGTTATTCGTAAAGTGGATTTATCAAAATAAATATTTATTTCCATAATGCCTTTGATATATACCAAAACCTGTAATCATTCACAACTATGAAAAACAATCTGATAACTTGAAACACAACTTTATCTCTTTAGAAATAGTTGTGGGAAGTCTTAGGAATGCTCGGAAAATAAGTTCCCCATTTGAAAATGCTTGACTGTTCAACAATTTAAAATCAAGCATATGCGTACCAAACTTTTCATTTTTGTTTTTGAACCATGATTACACTGAAGAAGATGAATAAGATGAATTAAAAGTGTTTTTTTTATTTCATCATATTCATCTTCTTTCTTCTTCAGTGTAATCATGGTTCAAAAACAAAAATGAACAATTAATAAATGAGGAACTTATTTTCAGAGATTTCCTTAATAATTGTTCATACTATCAATCATATTCATTCCTATTTTATTATCAATGTGGTATACAAGGTTGTATCAAAATCAAAAGGAGTTATGCATGACCCAATACGAAAAAATTATCTATGACAATTTACAGGTTATATTTCAACAGCCACCACAAGTTCTGGCAGTTCATATGAAAGCAAATATATCAAATGGCCATTATGAATTCAATGCATTTGGTCAGACCTGTCGTTTGACGCCCGAAGGAATTTTTTTGGAAAACGAGAGGCAAACAGGTCCTCTGGGAATTATCCTTTCTTTGTATGCAAAACATGCTGGACCAGATAAATGTATTATTGAACCGCTCAATGCCTATAAATCCTTTCCAGACACAGCCCCCTATGTGGGTGCCTTTACAAGCCACACAGAACAGGTTCTGGTGCCATATGTTGAAGCAATTGAAACCAATCGTCAACAAATTTATGACAGGTTCAAAGGGCAGGATGCCCCGCAGGCATTGGGCGGCGATTTTTCTTTTTATGTATGGCCGCTTCCCAAAATTATGCTGTGTTACATTTTCTATCGAGCGGATGATGATTTTCCTGCGTCAGTAACCTGTTTGTTTTCTAACAATGCATCTCGATTTATGCCCAATGATGCGTTGGCAGATACAGGGGAATATATGTCAAAAAGTATCATTGCGTTACTATAAACGAGGGCAGACATGCATGACATTGACAATGATAATGATAATGATAATGAAACGTATCAGGTTCATCTGGATGCTTTTGATGGCCCTTTAGAGTTATTAATTCATCTGGTACAAATCAACAAAATGGATATTCATGCTATCCCGATTGCTGTTATCACAGATCAATATCTTGGATATATTGAAAATTTGGAGATACTTGATATCGACTCCGGCGGTGATTTTTTGGTAATGGCAGCCACACTTACCCAAATCAAATCAAACAGTCTTTTGCCAAAGCACGAGGATGTTGAAAAAGTCCCCAAAGAAGAAACAATGGATCTGGTGTTGCCAATTGTAGAATATCTCAAAATGAAAGCTGCTGCAAAAGACTTGCTTGAAAGGGACTGGCTGGAAAAAGATCTTTTTGTCAGAAATCCTGAAAAAGATTTTGAAGTTGATGATATGCCTGAGATCGTTTCTGTTGATATTGTTCAACTCATTGATACCTTTCAAAAAATGCTCAGCATGATGCCTGAAGATACGCTCAATGTCACTAAAGAAGGCATAAGTATCAAAGATCGTATTTCCCAGATTATTGATATTTTAGAAGAACATCCCTCAATTGCTTTTACCGAACTGTTTAAAGGTGCACCATCCCGGGCAGATATGATTATCACCTTTTTAGCCTTGCTTGAAATGGCAAAGCTAGCAATTATTCAAATCGGTCAGAATGTTGAGTCCGGGCTTATTGAAGTATTTTATATTTAATTATGGAAATCTCTGAAAATAAGTTCCTCATTTAATAATTGATTATTTTGTTTTTGAACCAGGATTACACTGAAGAAGATGAATAAGATGAATTAAAAGTGTTTTATTTCATCTTATTCATCTTCTTCAGTGTAATCCTGGTTCAAAAACAAAAATGAAAAGTTTGGTACGCATATGCTTGATTTTAAATTGTTGAACAGTCAAGCATTTTTAAATGGGGAACTTATTTTCAGAGAGTTCATATGGAATTTTTTATCGGCCTTGAATATTTTGCAATGCACGCCGCACAGTATCTCTAACCCCTGCATCCCGATCATTGAGTGCTTCCATCAAAGGTCTTACTGCTGACTTATCGCCAATTTCACCCAGTGCTTCTGCTGCAAGCGCTCTGACAGCAGGACTCATGTCCTTGTTTAATGATTTTGTTAAATCCTTCACTGCCAGATGGTTTTCTTTTAAATCATTCATGACACTGATTGCCATCATGCGGACTTCTTCGTCCGAATCGTTTAAGGAAATTTTTAGCAGATTCAACGCATTTTCGCTGTCAAAATAGCCAATCAATGATCCCAATGTATGAATTTTTTCTTCAACGCGTCCATTGGCATTCAAAATATTTTCAATTTCATCAGCCTGGATGATACTCATATTCTTGTCTGGATTCAGTTGAAAAGGGGGCTCGCTGGCAGTATTGGATGATAATGTCGTGGCTTTGAGTTGACCATCTTTTGAAAATATATAGGAGGTCATCAGACGATTGGGCGAATAAATAAAAATATGTCCTGCACGACCATTAATTAAATCCAACAAAATTTCATCAAGTTTGGATTGTTTTTTATCAAAATAAATTTTATCTTTGAGTGTTCCAAACAACAATACTTTAATACCGGTATATTTTGAAATAATTTTTAGCACATTTTCCAGGGCAACACCTTCAACAGCGATATCCAATAAATTATCGCGAATGCTTATTACAACCTTGCCGCCTTCAACTGTCTCCTCATATTGTCCATCAACCAGTTGCGCAGGTAATTCAGATTCAAACACCTGTGCAGCTTGTTCTGGTAATGCGAAATGGATGGGAATTTTCATATTACTGTTAACAACTTCTATTGATTCGGCAGATTCGCATGCCAATACAGGTTTTTCCGCATGCCACCAGTGATCCACATAAGGTTGATCCTGATAACAGGATGCCTCTGTATGCACATAATAGACACCTGGTGAAAGACCTGTAATGACAAATTTTCCCTGATTATCAGATATGGCCTCTCCTGCCCATTCATTCCCACATCGGTCAGAAACCACAACGCAAACATTTTCTATTGGCGCACCAGAAATATCAGTGATTTGTCCCAAAAAGGATATATCTTTTGACAATGAAAAATTAATTTGCCTGGTAGTTTGATTTTGTTGAACCTGGATAGATTCTGCTTTTTTACAAACCGGCGTGCCACCATTTTTTCGCCAGTACATATCAATATAATCTCCAGGAAAATCTATACAGGAGATATTGGTCTGAACAAAATAGTTTCCCAATGGCAGCCCTTTTATCAGATATTTGCCCTGTGCATTGGTTTGAGCCTGACCAAAACAGATATCACCACATTTTTGAATAGCTGTCACACAAACATCAGTGATGGGCTCGTTTTGTCTGGTAACAATCTTGCCGCTGATAGCACCGCCTTCAGGTAAAATAAAAGAGGGCACATGCATTATTTTTTCAGGGACAATGTTTACCTGATGTTCAGTTTCCGCACCAAGACTCCAATGCGATAAAACATGTGGATTACCGGACTTTGGATCAAAATGCAAATTCTGCAAACCTTCAGGGATACCAGAAATTACAAACTGACCATGCTTGTTTGTTTTTGAAAACGCCCAAACAATATCCTTTTGAGGATCACTGGCAATAATTTTTATATTTTCAAGGGGATACTCTTCAGGCGTGAAAACCATTCCAGTTACCGCACCGCCTTTTTGAAGTTTGAAAACAATATGTTTCCGATGCTGGTTATCTTTCAATACGACTCTTTTTGCCCCCTGTATATGAACACTTCCTGAACGTTCATCCCACCATTGATCCATATAAAAAATTGGTGTTCGATATCTTGAAGGCATCGCGCGAATAAGGTATGCGCCCGGTGGCACTATCAGACGAAACAAACCATTTTTGTACGTATTTGTCGATAAAACCACACGTTGCTCGGATGCGTCATAAACAAGGATAAGAATGTTTGCAATGGCCTTGCCATCAATAGACATGACACGTCCAGAAAGAATACATCCTGATGACAAAATAAAATCAACAGGTTTACATATCTCACCAGAACGAATGACAATTGGATCAGCATCTCGACACAAGGCAACACCTTTTGATTTATGCCACCACTGATCCAGAACAATCTGATTATGTCCTGTCTGTTCACTATTATTCTGCCCCTGGCTTTTCATGTTACAGTTATAATCTGTTTTTACATAATATGTCCCTTGCGGTAAGATTTTTGAAAATTTACCCTTATTATCCGCCTGATCAATAATGAACACAGGTTGATCGCATGCTTGTGACGCTGAAATACAGGTGCCCTGCAATGGGGTCTGTTCATGGGAAAAAACACTTCCGGTCATGATGCCACCAGCTTGCAGGAAAAAATTGATCTGCTTTTGTGTTTGATTATTGGAAACTTGAATGGAATGGGCATCTTGACAATCCAATGCACCTTTATGAGTGTTCCACCACAAATCCACAAAAAAATTTTGACTATCACAAGAGGTATCTGTTTTCACAAAATATTGACCATCAGGCACAATAAGATGGTATTGCCCTTTCTCATTGGTAATCGCTTGTATGGAAAAGTTTTGCTGACATTTATTACATGCGATCACGCAGATATCTGGCAAAGGCTGATGTTTTTGATCATATACAAAACCTTGAATCATATTGCCAGTTTGAAGCGTAAAATCATGCGGTTGTGAATTGGCGAGTATGGTATGTGCTTTTTTACAGGATGTCACCCCACCATTTGAATCCCACCAGAAATCTATGTATTTTTGTGGTGTTTGACAGGAAACCGACGTTTGCAGGTAATATTCTCCGGCCTCAGGAATTTCATCAAAGGAAAAAAAACCAAGACTGTCAGTCCTTGCACTGCCAAGGGATTCATTTGCACAAAACCGCTTGATATTGACACACGCTTTAGCAATGGGGCTTTGTGTCATGCTAAGGACACGTCCTTTTAATGCAGGTTGAATCGTCAGTTGAAAAACCACATTTGAAATTTGCCTATCATTGCTTACAGCAACAGACACCGCATTCTGACATTTTAATGTGACCTGATTTGTTCCTGCCCACCAGATCTTTTTTTTTATCCGATAATTGAAACTACAATGTGGATTGATTTGCAAATAGACAACATTTGCAGCAAGCCCCTGGATAGTAAACTGCCCATCAATATTCGTTTGTGTACCACTGAACCATTGTTTTGCGCATTGACTCGTTGCAGCGATACAGACATCTGGAATGGGATCACCCTTATGATCAATCACCTGTCCCATAATTTTTGCACCAGAAATCAATGTAAAATTAATATGAGATTTGGTTTCCCCTTTTTGAATACTCACTGATGCCGCTTTATGACATTCAGTTGTACCATTTTCGCCATTCCACCAGACATTGATCAGATTTTGTGGTTTGCGGCATGAGGCATCGGCAAACAAATAATAGGACTGGGGAACCAAGCCGGAAAGCTGAAATACACCATCAGAATCTGTTGCAGTACTTTTCAATCGAACCGATTCACAGGGTGATGAATACGCATGGATGCAAATATGGGGAATGACATTGTTTTTTGAATCGCGCACAATGCCTGTCAACGTTCCACCAATAACCCATCGCCCCTGAGATGCGTCATAAATTTTTGATTGAGCAAAGGTTTGGGAAAAAGTGATAATAATAAACAACAATAAATTTAACAGTAATTTTATAATGACATTATCCTCCCTTGTGAAACAAACATCCTGTAGCTTTTGCACGTATTTTTTCTGAAAAAAACAAAAAAAATTCGTGACAATAGTTAAATCACTCACAATCAGTTACTTTAAAAATTAACATGTTAGGCATAAAAAAACAATGAAAAATCGAGATTGATGTTGGTAATCGGGGTCACTCATTAAAGGGCTTGTCAAGAAAAAAACCCCTCTCCCTTAACAAAAATTGGTCATTTTAAAATTGTTTGCTTGGCAACTTCCTATCGGGAATCCCCCATTTGTCATTCTGCAACGCACCCGCTATTTCTATATTTAGGTTACACGGAATTTTTTAATGATCCGCGCCAGTCAACTATGTGGCTCAAAGCTATTATTTATTTGCTATCATATCATTCTCAATAAATCAATAATGTCTAAGATCAAATGACAAATAAACATGCTCCTGGTCCTTTTGGACCCCAGAAAATCTTCGATACCATGCCGTGTCAAATTGATTGTTTTATTTAATGACAGACTTATGGCTTTAGGGATCATATTTTTGAAAAAATTTCTCCCATACCAACCCTAGCGTGGTTCACAGCATAGGCGAATCAGAAACTGATAAATGAGACTTGCTGTTTATTCTTGTTAGGTGTTATTACACCGTAATTTAATTTTCTAGTTCATAATCCTTTCCCCCCCACTTTATCATTATTTATTCGGCACTGCTTTTATGTTTACCTGTAAGCTATTTGTTTATATAAAAACAGAATTTTTCAATTTTTATTGTCAAACATTGTCTAACCTTAAAAATGGTTTTATGTCTAACTTGTCTAACCAGATGGTATTATCTTTGATCTGTCTGTCTAACTTTGTCTAACAATTTTTAATTAACTTGCCTTTTCATTTTGACATGGCTATTTTGTCACACACTGATTTATTAAACTCTTTGCCTATGTCCTAAATTTGACGATTTTGTTCTGTGATCTTAATATAGAGCATATGCTCAAATTAAAATTGGAACATTTTGTTTGTTTCTCATATGTTTTTTTAACTTTGAAAAAAATAAAGCTCAAAACAACAAAA
>Ga0272440_1002675_pt1 | contig 13714 bp, 5 predicted proteins | sample SSMMMBAug17_FD_192440 | JGI IMG/M metagenome (GOLD analysis project Ga0272440, IMG submission 192440) | Marine sediment archaeal communities from Little Sippewissett salt marsh, Falmouth, MA, United States - SSM-MMB-Aug17 | ecosystem: Environmental > Aquatic > Marine > Wetlands > Sediment ...
TGCACATCATAAAATATATGGCGCAGTGGCCAGTTTTTCAGATTTTAACAATGCACGTCAATTGGCGGCAAATTATGGCCTTTTTGTTTTAGGTCAGGCCGGGCAATCGCTAAAAGTGTTGAATAAGAAGGTAAGTCAATTTTTTTAATGTAGTTCAATTTGAACAAATTATTTGAGTGTGAAATAAAATTTGCCCATCCTTTTTGAACCAGGATTACGCTGAATAAGATGAATAAAAACACTTTAAAAACATCTTATTCATCTTTTTCAGCGTAATCCTGGTTCAAAAAACGATAATAAACTTTGCTCCGGCAGTTTTGGTTACACTCAAATTATTTTTATTTATTTGCAATCGTAAATATTCTTTAATTCAATCAGGAGGACACCAAATATGGACAAAGAATTAATTAAACAATTGATCCCTGAAATAAAAACATTTATTCCTGAAGTTAAGCAAATGATTGCCGAAGTTGCAAGGGAGGTTTTTGACCGGTCATCAAGAGAACTTGACGATAAACTTGAAAAAGAAACTAAAGCGCACAATGAAAAACTCACAAATGAAATGAAAGTATACAATGAAAGGCTTGAAAAAGAAAAGAAAGAACGTAGAGAACAGATTAAAGCCTTTAATCAACAAATGAAAGAGCTATCTCAACAAATCGGTGGTATTGGCAATAGTAATGGAAGCAATGCAGAAGAATTCTTTTATCGATCTTTAGAAAAAACAATGGCCATCTCTGATTTTTCTTTTGATTTTATTAATGTCAACGTGAATCGATACAGGAAAAATTTAAACCTCAGAGGTCAGTATGACATTGTTTTGAATAATTGCGACACAACTCTAGTGATTGAAGTCAAATATAAACTGACACCTGATTATGTCGAAGATTTTTATCATAAATCATTGCCCAAATTTAAACAGTTGTTTCCTGAATTTGCACATCATAAAATATATGGCGCAGTGGCCAGTTTTTCAGATTTTAACAATGCACGTCAATTGGCGGCAAATTATGGCCTTTTTGTTTTAGGTCAGGCCGGGCAATCTCTTAAAGTATTGAATAAAAATGTAAATCAATTATTATAAATATTAACCAAATATGGAGGAACTCCATGAAGAAATTAAATGTTTTTATAACAATAACACTATTTGTATCCATATTGGGAGCGACAGTGCCAATCTATGCTGTTGTTCCTGATGCTGTACAATCTTTAAGATCTGTATCGCATGTTATTAACACGCCTTCCCAAACCAGTATTATCGAGATGAGTTGGCGTCAGCCTGATAATACAACAGAGATAAGCGGATATTACACGCTTTTCAGCAGTGATCAATTTTACAAGTTTTCCGAGGTCAATACATTGAATATTCAGCCAATTGATACACTGGAAACTGTAAGCACTGATTATGGTGAGGTTGATGATATCAGTGTATACTTTCATATCGCTGCGACCAGCACTGAGGATGAAATTGGGGCAACCAGCTCTTTTGGGCCGATTCGTATTGATACGAAAGCACCGACTAATCCGAAACTAAATCCACAGCTTAGAACTGAAGGATTTGCAACCTCACGTGTTGTCACACTGATTATAGGTGCCACCAATGCCATAGAAATGTATCTCAGTAATACAGCACATGGTGTAGGTGGTCAATGGGAACCGCTGGTCAGCCCAAAGATTTGGGAACTGATTGAAGGACAGGGATTAAAAACCATTTATGTTCAGTTCAGGGACAGGGCCGACAATCGAACCAAAGCAATGTCCACATTGAATCTGGATACCATTCCACCCTCTGTCAGTATTTCATCACAATCTCAGCCAGAAACCAATCAGACAGAAATAGCCATTGATGTTTTTTTTAGTGAGCCTGTGGAAGCTTTTACTGCAACAGATATTTTTGTGAATAATTGTAAGGTAAATAGCCTGAATGGGGAAAATGATCAGTATACAATCAAAGTTGCTCCGAGTGGCGCTGGCGAATTTTCGGTACAGATTCCAGAGAATAAAGCAAATGATATTGCCGGTAATGGGAATGAATCCTCAGATACCTTAGTTCGTATTTTTGATCCTGTTGCACCTCAGGTCAGTGTGTCTTCATCAACACCCCAATATACTCGAGAGCCTGCAATATCAGCAACAGTATCTTTTTCTGAACCCGTGCAGTCGTTTACCAAACAGCATATTCAAACAGTCAATGTTTCTGAAATTGCGTCTTTTAGCCAGACAGGAAACAATTATCTGATGACCCTTATACCCGAAAATCAGGGCGCAGTTGAGTTATTTATTCCTGAAAAAGTAACTTCTGATGTAGCAGGAAATGGAAATACGATGTCAGAAACTCTTGTACGTTATTATGACTCAGTGCCGCCATCAATATCAATAACTTCAAATACAAGGGAGACCACAAATGTTTCTCCCATTCCAATTACCATTACATTCAATGAAAAAGTAAAAGGGTTTGAATCTACAGATATCGTAACATATGGAACAATTAGCAATTTTTACAGCCTTGATATGGAAAACAGTTATGCGCAGACCTTTACATTTATGCTTGTTCCTCCCGGACAGGGCGAAATATTTGTTCAGGTTGCTGGAAATGCCGCCATTGATCGTGCGGGTAATGGCAATCTGGCCACTGAAAAATTTATTCGTAATTACGATCTGACGCAACCAGATGTCACAATTACTTCCGAAGTCGGCAGCATGACCAATCAATTCTCGATAAACTGCAATGCAACCTTTTCTACACCTGTTGAAAATCTGGAGCCAGACGACATTATGTTAATCAATGCCACACTTCAGGGAGATATTATTGGTTCGGATACTGTCTTCTCATTTATTATTGCACCACAAAATGAGGGTGACATTACCATTTTTATTCCAGAAGATACTGTTTTTTCGCAATCAGGAAATACAAACCGCAAAAGTAATGAATATCATTTGACATATGATATTCAACCGCCTGTATTTGAAATGACAAGCATTGATAATTTGGCTAGCAATCAGTCGCCCATTCCAGTTACCCTTGTGTGTAATGAATGGATTCAAGGACTGAACAAAACAGATTTACAAACACAGGGAGTGAGTGACATTATCAATTTTTCACTCAATGAAAACACAGCAACCTTTGCTATAATACCTGCAACACAAGGTCTAATGACAATTCAAGTTCAAACCGATGCCTTTACTGATCTTGCCGGCAATGCCAATGCGATGACCCAAATGATAACCATTGACTATGACACAACAAAGCCCACAGTTACGCTGTTATCATCAACCAGTACGCAGGTTGCAGAATCACCCATACCTGTCAGCATTATTTTTTCCGAACCAGTAATTGACTTTTCATTATCCGACCTTTCAGTTACAAACGCGTCGCCTTCTAATCTTAAAAAAATTGATACACAGGAAAATTTTACACAAACATATATCATTGATTTGGTTCCAATCAATCAAGGTGATGTTTTCCTGTCAGTGCCATCAGATATCGCAAAGGATCGAGCGGGTAATGCCAACCAGACATCAGAAACGCTGCAACGAATGTACTCAAGTGATCGTCCAACAGTAACATTATCATCCAGTTCTCCTGAAACCACTGATGTTTCCCCCATTCCCATTGAAATAATTTTTAGTACAGGCGTTACTGGTTTTGATGCCAGCGATATTCTGGTAACCAATGGCGTTGTGGATCAATTCAGTGGTTCAGATTCTATGTATAACTGTTTGATAAAACCTGATAATCAGGGCCAAATTACTGTAGACATTCCAGCCAATGTCGCGCAAGATAGTGCCAGTTCGGGCAATGTGGCTGCTGCGCAGCTTATATTTAATTACGATTACAATGATGTCCCGGTTGCGCTTGATGGTACATTTTCGATTAATGAAGATACATCAGGAACATACATTTTAAAAGCCAGTGATATTGATGAATCAGATCGTCTGGTATATACGATTACCACGCAACCACAAGAGGATATCACTTATAATGCACTTACAGGAGAATTGACATATTCGCCTGAAGCTAATTTTGCAGGCCAGCGATTGTTGACATTTGTTGTGAGTGATGGTCATGCAGAATCAAATGCTGCCAATGTGACAATTACAGTTTTACCAATCAATGATTCCCCAGAACTTATTGAACCGCTGATAGATCAAACAATTTTTGAAGATGTCTACTTTGAATATTCCTTTCCAAATGCCTTTCATGATATTGATGAAAACGATGTGCTTTCGTTTACAGCCCAACAAACCAATGGAAAACCACTGCCATCATGGCTGACGTTTAATTCCCTAATACCTTCATTTGTCGGTACCCCCACAAATGATGATGTGGGTCAGATTCATATCAAAGTCAAGGCATCAGATGTTAGTGGAACAAATGTTTCAGATTCTTTTTCACTTACAATTGGCAATGTAAATGATTTGCCCGAAATAATCATTGCACCTACATTGGAGATTTCAGAGAATAAATCTATCAAAACCCCGCTGACTGTATCTGATGTTGATTCGGAAGCATTATCATTTTACATTACAGCAGATAACCCGAGTCTGATTTCCAATTCGGGTATTACATTTGCAGGTCAGGGCCTGGTTCAAAATCAAGATAATACGTATTCTATACTCCCTGGACCATCTGGCACAGCTCAATTTACAATGACTGTTGTTCCTGAGCAAAATCAGTTTGGCATGGCGCAATTGACCATATGGTTAAGTGATGAAAATGATGCCATTTCTACAGTCGTATCAGTGAATGTGCAGGCAGTACGTTTTACTTTATCAGGCACGACATCCTATTACAAAGGGACATATCCTGTATCAAAAGTCAATGTGGTGTTGCGCGGAAACGAAACATATGAAACCACAACAGATGAACAAGGCCATTATACATTTTCAAACATACCAACTGGAGACTATACTGTTGAAGCATTACGAGATAAGGACACACAGGATGATAGTATCAGCCCGATGGATGCTTCAATCATTGCCAGGTCTATTGTGCAATTAGAAAATCTGGAATGCTATGAATTGATTGCTGCTGATGTTTCTCGCAATGGAGATACAAGCGCAAAGGATACATCAATGGTTGCGCGTTATTCTGCTGGCTTGATTGCAGAGTTTGAACCTGAATTCCTTCATTGGACATTTGTCAGTGAACCGATTGTTGATTGTTCTTCCTGGTCAGATGCAGCTCTGATTAATGATTATGTCATTGAATATAATTCTACACATACTATCGTTGATTTGAAATCAGATCATTCAGATATTGATTTCATCGCCATTCGCCTGGGCGATGTTACTGGAAACTGGCCTGATAACCACATGCGTAAACGCCAAAAAAGAGATTATGGTGACACGCCCTTTTTATTATCCAAAATGGCGGGTGAGATTTTCCAAATGCCTGTTGTGATAAGTCAATCATACACCATAGCCGGGCTTGAAATTGTCATTCAATATAATAAAAACGAGCTTCAACTCATAAATATGGATCAATCTCAGACAATATTTGCGGATAGTAATTATCAACTACTCAGTAATACATTTCGTAATGAAAATATTTCACCTGATGACGATTTTGTTGCATTTGAATATCATACATCATCGAATTATATTCAAGATATTGGTAATGTACTGATGTTAAACTTTCAAGCGCTGAGTAAACCAGGAAAAACTTCTGTAAGAATAAGAAAATATGTACTGAATGAAGAAATTGATGAGGTGCCTGGTGGATTTCCAGATAATAAAAGAGGCGGGTATAAATATGCGTTTGATGTCTATATTCAACCCAAGAGTACGCAACCAAAGAGTTGTTTGGTTGATGCTATACAGACGATTCAGAATTTATCTTCTGACCAGAGTGATGATTTATTCCATCTAATTGAAAAACTAAAAATTTGTAGTGGAATCAAATAAATAATTCCAGCATCATAAAAGGAATGAGGTATGAGATATTTAACACTTCTTGAAATTTGAATCACAGGTTACATTGATTTACACAGATTAAAAATCGCATGATTGAAAAGCTTTTTTTTGATCTGTGTGTAATCTGTGATTCAGTCCTGACTTGTATGTACGTCCCTTTAACCATTGTACTGTAAAAGCAAAATCAGGAGATCTATGAAATGAAAAAGACCATAATCAGTTTATTCATAGTTATTATCGGTATATCGTCTCAACTGTTTTCAAATTCCTTAATAACGCTTGGATACAACATTGATCTTGTACCATCTTTTTATTGGAAAGATATAAATAACAATCAAGAGGGCATTGATACAGAAATCATTTCAAATCTTTTCAAACGCTGCAATTATCCTGTAGACATTACATTTTATCCCTGGAAACGACTGATGCTTGCATTGGAGTATGGAGAAATCGTTATGGGGGGCCCTGGTTTTAAAACCGAATCGCGTGAAAAATATGCGATTTATCTGGATAAACCACTCAATTACGCCACATTCAGTATTTTTGTCCGAAAATCAGAAATCTTTCCTTATCGAAAGCTCTCTGATTTGTATGGCAAACTGGTTGGAATCAATCGGGGTTATAGTATCAGCCCTGAAATCAACAGTCCTGAGCATAAAGGAAAAATCCAAATCATACCCGCGAACACTGCTGAAATTAATTTGAATAAGCTAATTTTTAAACGCATTGATATCTACGTTGGAAATCGAGATGCTGTTTTATTTAAAGCCATGCAAATGAAAATTTTGGATAAAATTGAATTTCTGGCAACACCAATCAGTGAACCCAGGCCGGTTTATCTGATGATTTCAAAAAAAGCAAAATTTGCTGGAAAAGACCAGATGATCAACACTCTGAATCATCATCTGACTTTGATGTGGAAAGATAATACAATTGACAGTATTATCGACAAATACATTCAAAAAAATTCCAAGAAAGGAAAATAATAAAGGTCTTATTCATTGAAACTTGGACACAAAATAGCCCTATGGGTTCTGCTTATCAGTGGAATTTTTACAATTCTTACAACCAGCCTTCAAATCTATGTGGATTATAAAACAGATCTCAAGGATATAGAAAAAGTGTTAGAAATTGTTAAAAAATCCCATATTAATTCATTGGAATACGATGTCTGGAACCTGGATATTAAAAATATCGAAACAGAGTTGGAAGAATTACTTCATTTACCTTATATATCGCATGTATATTTGAAAGAAACAAACTATATTACTATGCAAAAAGGATCGCTTCCTGAAGCGGGTTATGGCCTTCCCAAAGAATTTCCATTACGCTCGGTCAATCATACTTCCATAATAGAAATAGGTAAATTGACAGTCACTGTTTCACTCAAAAAAGTATATTCAAGGATGTGGAATAAATTATTTATTATTCTAATTTCACATGGAATTAAAACGTTTTTTGTATCCTTTTTTATTTTGTATTTGATTCATTCTTTAATTACAAGCCATTTAGAAACAATCAGTAAATATTTCAAATCAATGTCACCTGGAAAAGCAAATGCAAAACTGATATTAAAAAACAATACACGATTTCTTCCATTTCGTAGCGTTGATGAGTTAGATTTGCTGGTTTCGAGAATCAATTCAATGCAGGAAACAATTTCACAAAGGCAATCAGAGTTGCTTCAGGAAAAAGAACGATTACAGGTTACGCTAAGATCCATTGGTGATGGTTTCATTACAACTGATACCTTTGGAAAAGTTACGATGATCAATAAGGTTGCAGAGCAACTCACCGGGTGGTCACAAAAGGACGCTAAAGATTCTGATATTACAGATGTTTTTCATATCATTGATGCCACAAGCAGAAAAGTTTCTCAAAATCCGGTTAAATATGCATTGGAAACGTCAAGTATCGTTGAACTGGCAGACAATACAATTCTTGTTTCACGTGATGGCAACGAGCGGCTAATCAATGATAGTGCGGCACCCATATTTGATGAAAACAGTCAAATCATCGGCGTGGTTTTGGTTTTCTGTGATATTACTGATAAAAGTCGGATGGAAAAACATCTGCAACAATCTCAAAAAATGGATGCTATCAGTACGCTTGCCGGTGGTATTGCACATGATTTTAATAATATGCTGAGTGTTATCACAGGAAATATCTCCACTGCCCTGAGTGATCTAAATCCCAAACATGAATTGTTTGAATTATTGACCGAAACCTATGATGGCGCCAGAAAAGCGGAATCATTGACACAACAATTGTTAACCTTTTCCAAAGGTGGTGAACCAATAAAGAAAGCAATGAATATTAACAAATTGGTTCAGGAATCTGCAACTTTTGTTATCAGCGGAACAAAAACGCGCTTAAAGCTTGATTTTGACAAACAATTAATGCCTGCTGAAATTGATTCTGGTCAGATCAATCAGGTGATCAGCAATTTAGTAATTAATGCCAACCATGCCATGCCGCAAGGTGGCACAATAACTATACAAACAAACAATTTTTTCTTTGATGATCAAAATAAATTCTCCCTTCAAGCCGGTCGCTATATAAAAATTTCAATTAATGATCAGGGCATGGGTATTCATGAAAAAGATATTCCCCATGTTTTTGAGCCTTTTTATACCACCAAAGATAAAGGAAATGGTCTTGGCCTTGCGATATCGTATTCAATTATAAAAAAACATGGCGGGCATATGTCTGTGAAATCGAGCTATGGAAATGGCGCAACATTCAATATCTATTTGCCGGCTTCAGAAAGCGCTGTTGTGGAAACTGTTGAAAAAAGTATCAGCCATCAAGGACAGGGAAATGTATTGATACTGGACGATCAGGTATCCATATTGAAAATGGTTGCAAAAATGTTGAAAACAATGGGATATAACGCCACATGCACGACTGATGGCTTTCAGACCATTGAATCTTATTTGAAAGCATTTCAGTCGGGCAATGCGTTTGATCTGGTAATATTGGACTTGACCATTCCCGGCGGGATTGGGGGCAAACAAACGATTTTAGAATTACTTAAAATTGACCCCAATGTCAAAGCGGTTGTTTCCAGTGGGTACGCCAATGATCCAATTATGGCAAACTATCAGAAGTTTGGTTTTTGGGGTATTGCGCCAAAACCATACACAAAAGCCCAACTGGCTGAAATTCTAAGTCGCCTTTGAGTAAGGATTTTATTATATTATGAATTACTTTGTATTATTCATGACAGTAGTTTTTCTGTATATGCCTGGAAAAATTTATGCACAGGATTTAGCGTTAACAATCAGTTCATCCCCTGTGCAGGGATCGCTTTACCTGGAACAATCCTTTGATGTTGCCATTTTGGATGCCCAGACACCAATACATTATGTTTGGGATTTTGGAGACAATCACGTTTCATTTGTTTCAAACCCTGTTCACGCTTATGCCTCACCTGGACAATATCGTGTATGGCTCAATGTGATGGATGCTGATGGAAAAACTGGAAATGCCATTTATCACATTCAGGTCAGTCATGATATTTTTCAGAAAGATCAGCAGGTTACCTATCATTATTTGCGTGCGGAACAGGCCAATTGTATGTATTGGGACCGCTTCAAAGACAATACTGTATGGATTGGTACGCAAGGTGGATTGATCCGGGTGGACTTTGAAAATGACTTTCAACAATACTACCGAAATCCATTGCCATCAGGTACAGTGCAAGATATCTGTCAGTTGTTCGATCAAAGTATCTGGATTGCCACAACAGGCGGTCTTGTCCAATTCAATGCACTCACCCTTGAATGGAATACATTGCATACATTAAATTCAGGGCTTACTGTTAATAGTGTTCACGCATTGGCAACATCAAACAATCAGAAAAAACTATGGGTTGGAACAATGGGTGGCGGCATTTTCTGCTGGGATGCGCTTGAAAAATATTGGACCCACTATTCAACCAGTAATTCAGAACTTCCTACAGGCAATATCTGGGATCTCACTGTTGACAATCAGGACAACCTTTGGATTGCAACGCATCGTGGATTGATTTATTTGAATACATCAACAAATAGCTTACATATATTTCAAACAGATAATAGCGATCTGCCAGACAATGTATTGAATGTTGTGGCCTGTGATTTTCATAATTATATATGGCTGGGTACCTGGAATCAAGGAATTACTCGATTTGACCCTCAAACACAATCTTGGAAACAATATAATTTAAACAATAGTCCAATGACAGATAATTTTGTTGATCATCTGGCATCATCGCCTAATGGTCAAATTTGGATTGCAACAATAAAAAATGGTTTGTTGTGTCTTGATCCAGAAACCGATACCTGGCGCACGTATCCCACAATTTGCAGTAGTAATTCAAATCAAGTGTTTTCAAATGTCATTGCAACCGAACAAAACGATATTATTATCAATGTCGATAACGCGATTGTGAAAATGAACGCAAATGGTCAATGCCAGTTTTATTCCAGATTGATTCACAGGCATTTACCCGACAACTCGGTTTCTTGTTTAATACAGTCAAAAAGCGGTGATATCTGGGCAGGCTTTCGTTACAATGGCCTCATGAGAATGTATCCCAAAACATATGAATGGCAGTATTGGGATCCCATGAACAGCCCTGTGACATCATATGATATTCGCTGCATTCACGAATTGAGCGGAAATAAACTTGCTGTGGGTACTGCCAATGGACTTTTTCTCTATGATACCAATGCGCGCCAGTGGACTGTATTTCAGACGCAAAATAGTGATCTTCCGCATAACACAGTGCTAAGTATTTACTATGATACCAACGCTTACCTGTGGATCGGTACAATGACTGGCATTGTGCGATTGTATCCGGAATCTTTTCAATGGAAAACTTATGCAACAATAACAGATACGATCACCTGTATCGCACAAACCACAGATGGTCGTATTTGGGCAGGGACGGCATCAAATGGTTTTTTGGCATATCGCCAATCAGATGAAACATGGATACGTTTCAATGAATCCAATAGTGACCTTCCTGAAAACCATATTCAAGCAATGATCGGCGGACAAAATAGAAAACTTTGGATTGGTATGGCATCCAGCGGATTATCTTGCCTGGATTTAGATACCAATCAGTATAATCATTATAGTTCAGATAATACGTCCCTTAAAAGCAATACGATCAACGCGCTTGCAGAATCACAATCAGGGGTCATATGGGTGGGAACCAATGATCGTCATATTTACCGATTTCATCCATTGACTCATGAATGGCATGCTGTGGCATTAAGTGAAAATGAATCAGATATATCGCAAGTTTTGGATATTGCCATTGAAAGTGAAGACAATCTCTGGATTGGCACACAAGAAAATGGCATAATGCATTTTACATGGCCGCAATCCCTTGAAAGTCCAGGTAGTGTTATCATTATTGATAATTCCCTTAGCCGGTTTTCTCAATATGATAACAAGATGTTAATCCAGGATATCTATCAATCCTTTATCCAAAACAATTTTCGTCACGATGATATCTTTCTGATGACCTTTGCACAAGAAATAGATATCAATGGTGATTATTGTGCTGATCCGGTTATTGACAGCATTCCTGATCAAAATCGCATTATTGAAACCATTACGCAATGGGCCAAAGAACGATATGAACAAGACAGGCCCTTGTTTATATTTTTATTGGGCCAATGGTATCATAACGCCACAGATAACGAACCTGCATATAGTTTACCCCAAACCACAGACCTGAATGCCTCACAATTAAATGATGCAATCAGTATCTACGAACAAACAACAAGGGGACAGGTTGTTATCATAATTGATGGAAATAATTCATGTGACAGTTTTTCCCATTTATCAACAAAAGGGCGAACTGCGATCCTGACCGATTCAAATCCTTTAAATCAAGAAAATGTGTATGCATCATTTTTGCCTGGTTTTATTTATCATATATCGCAAGGGCAGTCAGTTTATCAATCATTCATAGAAGCCAAAAAGCAGGCATCAAGCTGGATGTATCATCAAGCCAATCCATTACTTGATGACAATGGTGATGGCATATTCAGCGATATTGATGGTGCATTTGCCAGACAGATTCAATTGATATCATCACATACTGAAATAGTAGAGGCGGGCATTCAGGATGTTCGTATATCAACAGATCATTCAAATGGGATTTCTATTACAATTTTATGCAATTTACCAATGGCGCAAATTCAGGCGCAACTGATTCCATTATCAGGTGGATATACACCAGTTTCAATTATCCCCCTTGAAAGTTGTCGAATTGCATCATATTGTGGTTCAATACAAAATATAACTCCGACAGGTAATTATGAACTCATTGTCATGGCGCAAGACTATCATGGACATATGAATGTCTCTTTGCCAAAGATTGTTCAAATTGGAAACCTAACAACAGGAAGTATTTGGGGAAATGTAAATTTAATGATTGGTTCACATGAGATTTCTTTTCGAAATACAAATGCTTCTGTCGTATTAAAAAATACAAATTGGTCTGGTCTCATTAATGCAGATGGCACGTTTACGATAGCAAACATTCCTGCGGGGACTTATGAAATGTACATTGATGGTCCTGGTTTTTCAACCCCATTGCCTGAAACCATTCAAGTAAATGCAGGTACGATAAAACAATTACCCCCCATAACTATTGATATTGCAAGCAATTGGTGTTCAATGGACAGCGATTGTGATGGTCAGTTGGATTTGAAAGATGTTATATATTTGTTGCGGTTATTGGGGTCGGACCAGGCTAAAAATCTAAAATAATAGATAAAACATCTATTTTTATATCAAAATATCTGCCTATAACACTCTTTTTGGGGGTAAAAAGAGCGTTATAGTTATGAAAAAACACTTTAAATTTATCTTCTTCAACGTCATCCTGGTTCAAAAAATAAACAACTGAAAACCCAAAAAAAAGGAACCTAAACTATGCAAATCAAAAAAATACCTTATGGTGACTCAGATTATGGAAAAATTATTGAACAAAACAAACTTTATATAGACAAAACCCGATTTATTCACGAACTTGAATCTTTGCCTGACTATATATTTCTCATTCGTCCCAGACGATTTGGAAAATCGTTGTGGATTAATCTGCTTCAGTATTATTATGATTGTAATAGAAAAGATCTGTTTGATACCTTATTCAAGGACACGTTTATCGGACAAAATCCCACGCCCAATAAAAATAGATACATGACACTTGCCTTTAACTTTGCAATGGTTGATCCTAAATTTGATTGCGTTCAGGATGCCTTTCAAAGGTATATAAATAATATAATTGATGATTTTCTTAAAAGATATCAACAAAGTTTTGACAAGCAAATAATAGCTGAAATACAATCACTTTCATTTATTGATGAAAAAATTCAGAAGCTTTTCTTATATTGCGCCCGACATCAACTCAAAGTGTATATGTTTATTGATGAATATGACAATTTCACCAATACCATACTCACAACATCCGGCAAAAATAAATATATAGAACTGACACGTGGTGAAGGCGCATTCAGATATTTTTTTAATCTTCTGAAGGGGTTGACTTCAATGCCCGACTCAGGCCTGAGCAAATTGTTTATTACAGGCGTTTCTCCGGTTACGATGGATGATGTTACCAGCGGTTTTAATATTGGAACAAATGTCAGCTTAGATACCAATATCAATGAATTTATGGGGTTTACTAAAAGTGAAGTACTGGAAATATTACGCTATTATCATCAGGCAGGTCAATTATCACTGGATTTAGACTTTTGTATGGATATCATGAAACAATGGTACAATAATTACT
>Ga0272440_1002676_pt1 | contig 13714 bp, 11 predicted proteins | sample SSMMMBAug17_FD_192440 | JGI IMG/M metagenome (GOLD analysis project Ga0272440, IMG submission 192440) | Marine sediment archaeal communities from Little Sippewissett salt marsh, Falmouth, MA, United States - SSM-MMB-Aug17 | ecosystem: Environmental > Aquatic > Marine > Wetlands > Sediment ...
CGTGGGATTATTATTATCGTTCAACTATGGTTTTTCCAGGCATGTTTATTGCCTTCTCGTTCCCACGCAAAGCGTGGGAACGAGAAGGCTGCGAGGGCAATAATTATGCCTGGAAAAACCATAGTTGAACGATAATAACTCTTTCATTAATGAATTTATTGAATATATTATAACAAACCTGAAAATATAAAATCAATCAATATTATAAGCCATTTCCATTGAATCGTTTTTCTGCTTTTTCAAGACTCTCTGTTTCTTGTTCAAGCTGGTCAAATAATTTCTCTATCATATTTTGCGCATCATGAATTTGCTGTCCCAGTTTTGAAATTTGATGACCATCACCCGCTTCACTGGCTGTCTGCATATTTTGATTCAGTACATCCAGTTCTGTTTCTTTGTCAACAATCTGGTTTTCAATTTTGGCAATTTTTTGTTTGATGGGTTTAATTTCCTTTGATCGTTGTTGAACCATCTGGGCACGTTGTTTTTTGTCTGGCTTGCGAGATGTTTTTTTATTGGGCTCACGATTTTTATCGTTGGAAACTAAGGCATCTTCATTATGCCATCCTTTTTTGTCTAAAAAATCCGAATAGGTGCCCTCGAAAATATAAGGGGATTCATCCTGAAAAACAACAAGACGCTCGGCAATGGCATTTAAAAACATTTCATTATGTGTCACCATGATAACAGCACCATCAAAGTGGTCGATTGCACTCAATAATGCATCGCAGGAGGTCATATCCAGATGGTTTGTGGGTTCATCCAAAAGCAACAGATTTGCAGGAGAAGCCAGAATTTTTCCCAGTAATACACGTGCTTTTTCACCACCAGACAGCACCTGAATTTTTTTGAGAGCATCATCCCCCTCAAACATCATGGCACCACATATATTTCTCACCTGTTGACGATCATTATCCACAAAAGCCGACATGATTTCATCCTCGACAGTCCGGTTATCAATGAGCGTTTTTACATTGGTTTGCTCATAATATTTGACCAGTGATTTGGGATGAAAGTTTAATGTGCCATCCTTTGGAGACAATTGTCCGGCAAATAACTTGAGAAGTGTTGTCTTTCCCTTTCCATTGGGTCCGATGATACAAATACGATCTCGCCTTTGAACATGAAGTGATAGATTTTGAATCATCGGAATTTGTGTATACGAAAAAGAAATATTTTCCACATGCATGACGTATTTTGAGGAAATGGCTTGATAGCGAAAAGTAAACTCCAGATCTTTCAATAATTCCAGCTTATCTCGTTTTTCCATTTTTGCCAGTGTCTTAACACGCGATTGAACGAGATTGGCCAATCGCGCTTTTGCACGAAATCGAGTAATAAATAATTCCAATTCTTTTTGTTTACGTTCATCGTTAATGCGAGTTTTTTCATAGATTTCTTCATCCTGAGCAATCTGGGCATACAGTTTTTCTGTATTCCCTTCAACCTTGCGAATACGTTTGCGATGAATCGCTACAACATGGGTAATCACGCGATCCATAAAGCTGCGGTCATGGGTAATGAGTAATAATTCTCTTGGCCACTGAATTAAAAATTGCTGAATCCATCGGATAGATGTAATATCCAGATAATTTGTAGGTTCATCCAGAAGTAATAAATCTGGCTCAGAAACAAGGGCTTTGGCAAGATTCAATCGCACCTGGAAACCGCCGGAAAACTCTTTGGGATGTCGTGACATATCCGGATGAGAAAACCCCAAGCCAGACAAGACCTTTTCAACTTTCCAGTAATGATCTTTTTCCTGTTCAGACAATCCGCGCATCCCTTCCTTCAAGACAGTGTCTTGTGTGAATGCAATATGCTGTTCCACATATCCAACGCGATAGTTTTTTGGAATAACAACCTGGCCATCATCTGGATTGGCCTGATAAGTAATCATTCTCATCAAGGTTGTTTTACCATGACCATTCCGACCTACCAGACCGATACGTTCCTTGGCATTAATTTTAAAACTGATTTGATCGAACAAGTGTTGTTTGCCATAGCTTTTGGAAATATTTTCAAAACGAATCATAACTTATTGTATTTTTATATATCACACTGATGACAGGCAACCCAGTGCTGTTCAGAAACCTGTTTCAATGCGGGAAAATTGTTGGCACATGTTTCACAGGCATTGGCACATCGGTTATAAAAACCACATCCATTAGTTCTCTCGGAAATGCCTGGAATTTCTCCGGTTGGCGGGGTGAAATGTTCGGTTTGATCTATGTCTGGAACACAGTTTAACAGACTCTTTGTGTAAGGGTGTCTGGCTTGTTTAAATAAATCATCAACATTGAGAATTTCCACAATTGACCCCAGGTACATGATGGCTACACGGTTACAGACATATTTTAAGATCAACAGGTTGTGAGTAATAAACACATAGGTTAGGGCCAGTTTTTTTCTTATTTCATTGAGCAAAAGCAATATTTGAGCCTGTACAGAAACATCCAGTGCAGATGTGGGTTCATCCAGAACAATAAATTCGGGTTGCATGGCAAGGGTTCTCGCAATACATATCCGTTGTCGTTGTCCACCTGAAAATTCGTGAGGATAACGATTGAGATGGGTTTCGTTCAAACCAACCTGTTGAAGACATTTGAGAACAATATCATGCATTTTATGCTGTGGTTTTTGACGACAGGCCCGGACAGCCTCGCCAATAATGCGCTTGATTGTCATACGTGGATTCATTGCTGATGCATGATCCTGAAGTAACATTTGAAATTTTTGTCGAATGCCCTTTTTTTTTAGAAAGTTGTCAGACATTGTTTCGATGTTGATCGGCGTGTTTTCATCATAATACACAATACTGCCCGATGTTGGCTGATTAAAACGAATGAGTGTCTTTCCCAGTGTACTTTTACCACATCCGGACTCTCCAACCAGGCCAAGGCTTTCACCTTTCATAATATTGATATTAATATTATTGACAGCTCGAACCTCACTAATTGTTCGCCTTAAAAAAGGGGTGAATTGTGGATAGTGTAGTGACAGGTTTTGGGTTTGAATGAGGGGTTTCATTGCTCATTTCCTGTATGTTAAACTATATAACATTTTGCAGCTCACTAAATTTGGGCATCTTTAATTTTTGCTGAAAAGTGTTAACTGGTAAATGAAAGATGCCTAAATTCGCTTATTTGTTTTGAGACATTAGTTTTCTAGATCATTTCGAGCATAAAACCATCATAAGCTATCGATATTTTGAGTTGTGATTCAGGCGCGTAAAGAACCTGGTAAGCTCTGGTTTCTTGAAGCATTTTATCCAGCTTTTCGTCATTATAAGTTGGTTCTGTATGAAACATACAGTAATGCTTTACATTGGATCGCACTGCCAACTCAAGGCCAACAATATTACTGGAATGCCCCCAAGTTTTTTTGGTTTGAATGACATCCATCAATGAATACTGCGCATCGAATATGAGTAAGTCCGCACCCTGAAAGAAATCTATGAATGGCTTGAGGTGGCTATCGGCATCCAAAACATGCTCTGAGTCCGTTGAAAATACAATTTTTTTATTATTCTTGATAAATGAATAGCCGTAAGACTTACCTGTATGATTCTGTTCGATCCCATTGACCTGAAATCCACAAACTTCATAAGTTTCATTGGTCTTGAGTAAATGAAAATGCTTTTCGGCTTGCATATACTCAAAGGGAACTGGAAAAAAAGGCGAACCTTGCTGCCTAACCATAGCCGATTCCAACTGGTCATGAAAAGCATAAAAATCAATCCGGTTTTCCTTGATAAAAGCTGGGGTAAAAAAGGGAAAGCCATGGATATGATCCCAGTGCAGGTGCGAAAGAAATATATGAAACCGGCAAGGCTTTATGCCCTTTTTCATTATCGTATTGCCAAAATCCCTTAATCCACTGCCTGCATCCAGCAATATAAATTCATTGCTTCTGTCACTCAATTCAACACATGATGTATTCGATCCATAGGTTGAATGTACATGAAACGGCAATTTTTCGTCAATGAACCGTTCAATATCACTGGAATCAATGAGCTGTTCATTTTTAGATTTTTCAATCGCCTCAAATATTTTATTGCGTATATTTTCAGCTTTGATTGAAGCGGGGATTGAACCTCTGCTGCCCCAGATTTTAACTTTCATAATCCAATTTCCTGTCCAAAGAATAAATCAATACTTAAATTCAGAAAAATTCATAAGACAATATCACCCGGTTTGAATTAGATTTGTCTGACCGGATATGTTTATAATCTTTATGTACGCTAAAATGATTAAAGAATCAAGTATTTTGATTGAGTTTTTTCTTGCAAAGAATAATTGACAATACGACTATTGACCGCTTTGGAGTGTGTTCGTTTCATCAGAGGCCATATTTTTGAGTAAGCCTGGATTATCTGTAATGATGCCATCAATACCCATTTCTAAAAACTGAAGCATTTCTGCTTTTTCATTTACGGTCCATACATTAACCCGAACCAACCGTTCTTGTAATTTGATGATCAATGCTTCATCAGTAATATCCTTATGTGGATGAAATGCTTCAGCATTGATTTCAGATATGGCAGAAAAATAGTTCTTTGGCAACCGGTCTACGAGAATGGCAATCCGCGCGTGGGGATCTCGTTTTCTGATCTCAAATAGATAGTCTATATTAAATGATGAAAAAAGAACATGGGGTAAAAAATGGTTTCGTTTTATCGTTTCATAAACATGAGCAGCAATGTTTGCATGTCCAGGAAGTCCTTTGAGATCTTTAATCTCAACATTCATTTCAATGCCTTTTTGTTGAGAAAAAACAACAGCATCTTCTAAAAAAGGGGCATTTACTTTTTTGCTGTTGTCAAAAGCGTAACCAAAATTTAAAGGATTTAATTCCTCTTTTGTAAACTCAGAAACGCGCCAGGGTTTTCTGTTTTTATATTCTGGAAAAAGATGAATATCAGTCGTTCTTTCCAGAGTTTCATCATGAACAATAATCAGTTTTCGATCAGCAGTGTATTGTACATCAAGTTCCCACATATCTGCACCGCATTGATAAGCAATGTCAGCAGCTTCCAATGTATTTTCCGGGGCGAGTAATCGCGCACCTCTATGGGCAATAATGAAAGGCATTTTTTTTACTTTTGTTTGGTGTAATTAACAAGAAAGTTTCATTCAGCGTAGCTTATCTACACAAAAAGTCTCCTCTCTAAAAAAATGAAATCTATTTGAGATGAAGCTATTATGAAGCCAAGCGCTACAGCCTCATCTCAAAAGAAAAGTGCTATTCATCTGCAGGAATGTAAACACCTCTAGAAACTGTTTGGACCAGACCTTTTTTAGTTAGTTTATACAAGGAATTACTGATCTGCTTCTTATCAAGATTTGTAGCTTCCTTTATTTTTTCAACAGTCGCACCTTTACGACTTCTCTTGATAACTTTCAACACGCGATCCAGTACGGTCGGTTCTTTTGTTTTTTTAACCAATTTTTTCTTTTGGTCGGATTGTTTCTTTTTCCTTTTGGACTTTTTTTCTGGTTTCGCAGGAACCAGCTCCTGTTCAGATTTTTCTGGTTCAGATTTTTCTGGTTCAGAAGTAACGGGAACAGTTTTCTGTTCCTCTGAAGAATTCATTAAATGTTCTGAAATTACTTCCAGTTCTTTTCCGATTTTTGACAATGATGCTGCAATAGCATTAATTGTTTCATTTGTCATTCTTAAAACCTCCTAAATTATAAAGTTAAAATTAAAAGAATAATTTATCTTTTATAATGTGTATAAAATAGTAAATTCAGCTGATTGTCAAGAGAAGAATTAAATTTTTTTTATTTTTTTTAAATTTTTCCACTTTTTTTTAGAAGTATACACAAATGATTTTAGCTTAAAGGTTTAAAAATTCAATACTTGCTAAAACTCCTTAAATCAAAGTTCACGCAAAAAAAGTTAATTACTTGTATAGAATTTCTAGACAAGACTGGCTAAAATGTGTAGTGAAAGTTTCATGTTTTACTTTACGACCGACTTGAAAAATCTTGTCAGTGAATAAAGACAAGGTCATTTTTTTGACGAACCATTTTGTGAAAGCTTTTTTTGATAATCATGCAACAAAAATTATGCTTTTTTAAATTATGGTTGCGAATCATAAAAAAATGTGTTTTATTATGTAGATTAACCACATAATGAACAATAATAACATTATGCGAGTATTGAGGGGCATATCTGCAAAACTATGTTCCCGGGTAGAAATCAGTGATCGCCCAAATAATTATTAAAACAAGTGGTGATTAACACCAACAGACATTGGAGGAATAATATCTTGCAATACCTGTTTATTATTCTGATAAGTATTTTTTGTGGATGTCAGACAGTGCTGATGCCAGAAGAGGATTCAGCATCGGTCTATCAGTCAGAGACAATGATGGTTGCACCTGATGTTAAGCATTCGCAACCCTTTGATAATGAGCCATCAATGAGGGAAGATGACTACCCAATGGAGTTAACCATTCAGGCGCCTTTCCCAGAACCTCGATCCAGACAATTGCTTCAACGATCGACCCCAAGCTTTTCAGAGTATCCAAAAATATCTCAGGAGCAGAAGGCAATGGATGAAGCTCTTGAGTTTTGTGAGACCAGTCAGGAATATTGGCAAAAAGGTGAGTTGGATGAAGCAATTGATGCCCTGGATCAAGCTTATCAATTAATATTAAGTATTGATACCGATGCGCCGGCACTTTTTCAGCAAAAAGAAGATTTGCGGTTTATGATTTCCAAGCGGATCTTAGAGATTTATGCCTCAAGAAATATTGTTGTCACCGGAACTCACGAAGCCATACCAGTCATATTAAATGAACATGTCAAGCGAGAAATTAAACGATTTACTGGTGTTGAACGCTCATTTTTTGAATCTTCCTATCGACGTTCTGGAAAATATCGGCCGATGATTCTTCGAGAACTTAAAAAGGCAGGACTTCCTGAGGCTCTATCCTGGCTGCCTTTGATTGAAAGCGGTTTTAAAGTTAAAGCACTGTCTCATGCACGCGCGTTAGGGCTCTGGCAGTTTATTCCATCGACAGGTTACAAATTTGGATTAAAACGTACGCGATTCATTGATGAACGAATGGACCCATACAAAGCAACAATAGCCGCAATTGCATATTTAAAAGAACTACATCGCATTTTTGGTGACTGGACAACCGTTCTCAGCCTACAATTGTGGTGAGGGCCGTGTTCTCAGAACCATTAAACGTCAAAATATAAATTATCTCGATAATTTCTGGGATCTATACGACCGACTCCCTCGTGAAACATCACGATATGTGCCCCGTTTTCTAGCAACGCTTTATGTGATTGGCCATATGAAACAATGTGGATTTAACGAAAGTATCGTGGATCATCCACCGCAAATCGAATTGGTTGAGATCAATCGACAGGTCCACCTGAAAAATATTGCCGCTCGTCTGGGTTTGCAATCCAGAAATTTGTATGAATTGAACCCTGAATTGCGATATCATCTTTTGCCTGATGAACCCTACATGTTGAAAGTACCTATCGGAAAAAGACAAAAATTGCTATCCTGTATCGATAACATTTCTATATCAGGCATATCCAAGGGAAAAAGAACACGCACCCGATATCATCGTGTACGTCGGGGAGAAACCCTGTCAAACATTGCCAAACGATATGGGGTGAGCGTTTACTCAATTAAGTCTGCAAATCGGTTGCGTGGCAATCAAATAATTGCCGGAAAAACAATAAAGATTCCCGGTAGCTCAAGCAAAAAATATCGTGCCAAAAAATCTTCCAGGTCGCACCATCGTGTGCGCCGAGGAGAATCTCTTTCTTCAATTGCAAGCCTCTATGGAATCAGTGTCAATGATCTGAAACGTGCCAATGGTTTGCGTGGAAACACAATTCATGTTGGTGATAATCTTAAAATATCAACTCAAAGAAAATCAAATCGCAAAAAGTTTCAGCCTTCTGAAAATCAAAAGACACGGTATAGTGTTGTGACACATCGTGTTAAAAAAGGAGATTCTCTCTGGAACATCGCAAGAAAGTATAATACGAACACAAAAAGCATTGTCAGACAGAATAATCTGTCTTCAACACAGCTTAAAATTGGTCAACGTTTGAAAATACCAGTCACTGTTTCTGCAAGGAAATCCGGACATCACAAGTATCGTGTCAAAAGTGGCGACAGCCCATTTCAGATTGCGACAAAACATAACATGTCACTGGCAGATTTTTTGCGATTGAATCGCTTAAGTCCTGGAAGCAAAATTTTTCCAGGCCAGCTTGTTTATGTTGAATAACTAATTTTTTGCCCCCGTAGCTCAGGGGATAGAGCGAAGGATTCCTAATCCTTGTGCCGCAGGTTCGATTCCTGCCGGGGGCATTCCTAAAACACCAAAAGAGTGACCTATGACAGTTAAAACAGACAAAACACTGGGTATGTTGGGTGATCGAACTGTAACGATTGCCAAAGCCGGATAATGAACCCACCGATTTATGAACTAAAGCAAGTTCAACATTATTATAATGATCACAAAGCGCTGGAAATTGACCACTTGAAAATTAAACCAGGTGAAAGAGTTGGTATCATTGGTCCCAATGGAAGTGGAAAGTCAACATTGTTGAAACTTCTCGCCGGCGTTGAAACCCCCAGCCAGGGCAATATTTTTTTAAATGACAAACCCCTATATCCATTTATGCCGTCAGCCCGATCCTGTATTTGTATGATGCCGCAAACCGCAGCACTTTTAAACCGAACAGTTGCCGAAAATGTTGCGTTTGGTTTAAATTTACGAAAGCGATACAAAAATCAGAATCATTTGATCCATGAGGCACTGGAATCGGTTGGATTACCATCAAAGCAGTTTATTCATCGACGAAACCATGCGCTTTCGGGCGGTGAATCCCGTCGCGTGGCCCTGGCCGCACGTTTGGTCCTTGAAACATCGGTTTTAATTCTTGATGAGCCCACTGCTGGAATTGATATTGAAAGTGCCATTCGTATCCAGGAGGCCATTCTTAAAAATATTCTGAAAAAAAATACCACATTGATTGTATCCAGCCATGATCATGAATGGTTATCTCGTGTATGTCAGAGACAGTTGTTTTTCTTTCATGGCAAACATCGTGGAACTGATCGTAAAAATATCGTGTTTGGTCCTTTTGAAATGGTTTCATCTGAAAAATGGGTTAAAAGTGGCACATTGATATATGTTACAAAACCGCCATTAACTGATGCAATTGCGTTAATTGACCCGGACGATATTCATATATATACAAAAAAGCCGGCCATTCAATCCCATGAGGCAATGGTATATGGCCAAATTATTCACCTTGGATTCCGCCCCCATTGCTTATCCATTTCAGTTTCGATTATGATTGATTCATTCCATTTACTGGCTGTCGTTAAAAACAGAGATATTGCGTTAAGGCCAGGCCAAATGGTTTATGCTGTTTATGATTTGGCGTATGTTCAATGGAGCGTGAGTAATGAATAATGAAAACTCGAAAATGAGCAATTATTAAATGTTGAACCTATTTTTTCCTTAGGAATGCTCGAAAAACAAGTTCCCCAATTAAGCAGACTCGTTCCCAGGCTCTGCCTGGGAATGCATGCCCGGCGGCTCTGCCGCCTATACCAATGCTTAGGCGGCAGAGCCGCCAAGTATGCGTTCCCAGGCAGAGCCTGGGAACGAGAAAACTTATTTTTCGAGCATTCCTTAGAATGGTCATATCTTACAGTTTTTTAGCATTGATTTATTATTTGTAATTTAATATATAGCAAAAAATAAAAACAAAGGAGGATATATGAAAAAAATTTGTACGTTTTTTCTCATTTTGATCATTAGCATGATGCTTACCAGCTGTTCTCGCCATAAGTCCAGTACCATGTTTACAAAGTCTCACCAGATGATTAACAATGCATTATCAATTTTTAAGAAACCTGTCAGTAAGAAAGATCCAGAGATAATTGCTGCACTACCCACACCCAAAAATCCGATTATAACCAGTTATCTTGTTGTCATTTTTGATAATTCAGAGTCCATGAAGGAACCATATTCCGGTCTGTCTAAACTCCAGCATGCCAGGCAGGTTCTCAAAGGTTTGAACAATGCGCTCCCAGATGCACCTTTCATCAGCAAGTTTCAAACCTTTTCTGATCGTGTGGACAAGAAACCCCATCAAACTATTGCGCCAATGGCGCGTCATGATCGCCAAACCATTGCGGAATCCATTGAATCCAATGCATTTGGATCCAGTAAAAGCCCTCTGGCAAAAAGTCTTGACACTTGTTTAAATGAACTAAAAGGATCTTCTGGAAATGTTGCCATTGTGATTATTACTGATGGCAAAACTTTTGATCCATCACCCATAGAGGCTGCCAAAATTTTATATCACGAATTGGGGCCCAGACTGGGTATATATCCGATTTTGGTGGGAAATGCCTCACATGGCAAACGTCTGCTGAAAAAAATGGCGCGGACCAGTGTTTGTGGATATGTTCAACGCAGCAAGTCTCTGATGAAACAAAAACGTATGCATCAATTTCTACATAGCGTTTTATATGCGCCTAAATATCGCAGACGGGATCGAGATCGTGATGGCGTAAAAGACCCAATGGATGACTGCCCCACAACCCCAAAAGGAAATGTGGTTGATTCACGCGGATGTTCGCCGGATTCTGATGGAGACAGCATTTCTGATGACAGAGATGAATGTCCCGATACACCTGCTGGAGTCACTGTTGCATCCAATGGCTGTCCACCAGCTGACTCAGACAATGATGGTGTTTTGGATATCATGGACAGCTGTCAGGGAACACCGGCTGGCCTGGTTGTAGATGCTTCAGGTTGCACGGATCCGGATCAGGATCATGATGGTGTAATCAATGTAAAGGATCAATGCCCAAAAACACCGCCTGATGCAAGTGTTGATAGTCGCGGATGTTGGGTGATTCCAGAACTTCAGTTTAGTCCAGGAAAATGGGAGTTGGATTTGTCTCATAAATCCAGTTTGCAGGAAGTGATTGAAATTTTATCGCGCAATCCAAATTTAAAAATTGAAATTCAAGGTCACACGGATAATACAGGCTCTGAGGTATTTAACCAAAAAATTTCCAGCTATCGGGCCATGTCTGTTATGAAATATTTGATGAAAAATGGGGTTAGGCCATTTCGCATGTCATTTAAGGGATATGGTTCTGAAAGACCCATTGTCCCCAATAACTCACCAGAAAATCGGGCTTATAATCGTCGGATTCAATTTATGCCCAAGTATTCATTTTAAATAATGTGTTAGAGAAGGAAAATTATGTCAGCTAAAATACTTGTCACCGGAGCGGCTGGTTTTATCGGCTTTCATTTATGCCAGTACCTCATTAAAAAGAATTGCGATGTCATTGGGATTGACAATCTAAACGATTATTATGATGTTCAACTCAAAAAGAATCGCCTAGAACAGATAAAGCACGCCGACAACTTTGACTTTTTTCAGATTGATCTTGCGGATTCGCCTTCCCTGAACAATCTGTTTGAAAATCATAATATTCAGGTTGTGGTTAATCTGGCTGCTCAGGCCGGGGTGCGGTATTCATTGATTAATCCGGATGCTTATGTTCGATCAAACATAACTGGATTTGTGAATCTTCTGGAATGCGCCCGAAAGAAACAGATTCGTCATATGGTATTTGCATCATCAAGCTCTGTTTATGGTGCCAATACACAAATGCCTTTTTCAGTACATGATAATGTGGACCATCCGGTTTCCCTATATGCAGCAACCAAAAAATCCAATGAGTTAATTGCTCATTCATATAGCCATATTTATGGATTGCCCTGTACGGGGCTGCGATTTTTTACGGTTTATGGCCCTTGGGGCCGACCGGATATGGCGCTATTTTTGTTTACCAAGGCAATTTATGAGGGAAAACCAATCAATGTGTTTAATCATGGCAAAATGAAGCGTGATTTTACCTATATTGATGATATTGTTCAAGGTGTCGCCCGAATTATTGACAAGCAGCCAGAACCGAATCCAAGCTGGTGTGGAGATAATCCAGACCCTGGAACATCCTATGCGCCCTATCGCATTTACAATATTGGTAATAATTCGCCTATTGAATTGATGCATTTTATTGAAACTCTGGAGTCGATTATTGGAAAAACAGCACAAAAAAAATTCATGGATATTCAGCTCGGTGATGTGCCTGCAACCTATGCAAATATTGATGACCTGTATGAGGCCGTTGGCTTTTATCCAAAAACTGACATAAAAACCGGTATTCGCCGCTTTGTCGGATGGTATCAGGATTATTACATGAAGGATTAATATGAAAACCTTTAACCAACTTTCCACTGAGGAAAAAAATCAATTAAAGCAGGATTTAGATCAACGATACGAATCGTTTCGATCCCAGAATTTATCGTTAAACATGACACGTGGTGTTCCCTCACCCGAACAACTTGACTTATCGATGGATCTCTTAACCTGTGTTTCAAGTAACTATCGTACCGAAAATGGGATCGATTGCCGAAATTATGGCGGTGTCGATGGTATCCCTGAGGCCAAGCGCCTTTTTGCAGAATATATGGGCGTTTCCACCGATGAAATCATTGTGGGGGGGAATTCCAGCCTGACCTTGATGCATGATACGTTCATGCGGGCAATGATCAAAGGCATTGATGCAGATAATCCCCCTTGGAGTCAACAAGGAAAAATCAAATTTATATGTCCTGCGCCGGGTTATGATCGTCATTTTTCAATTTGTAATTATCTGAACATTGAAATGATTACAGTAGAAATGACCGACGATGGTCTCAACATGGATGAAATTGAATCCCTTGTAGCTGAAGACAACACAATTAAAGGCATCTGGTGTGTGCCCAAATACAGCAATCCGACAGGCATCACCTATTCTGATGACGTCGTCGAACGATTGGCTGCCATGAAAACCAGTGCATCCGATTTTAGAATATTTCTGGACAATGCTTATGCTGTACATGATCACACAGACACGCCAGACATTCTGATGCCTGTTCTGGATGCTTGTAGACGCGCTGGCAATCCGGATCGCGTTTATATGTTTGGTTCCACTGCCAAAATAACATTTGCTGGTGCTGGCGTCTCATGCATGGCAGCCAGCAAGGCAAATATTGACTGGATTCGTTCTCAAATGATATTCCAGAGCATTGGCCCGGATAAAATCAACCAGTTACGTCATGTGATTTTTTTCAAGAACCTGGATGGACTTTATCAGTTAATGCGCAAGCATGCCAAGATTTTAAAACCCAAATTTGAAGCCATTCAAAACGTGCTGAATCGAGAACTGGGGGCTTTAGAAATCGCCCAATGGACAAATCCACGTGGCGGCTATTTTGTTAGTGTCAACACGCCAGAGGGATGTGCCAAAGAAGTTGTCGCGATGACTAAAAAAGCCGGTGTGATGTTTACACCTGCCGGTGCCACGTATCCATATCAAAATGATCCAATGAACCGCAATATACGCCTGGCGCCATCCTTTCCGCCAGTTGCAGATATTGAAAAAGCCACGGAATTGCTGGCCATTTGTATTCAACGTGTTGCTTTGGATAAAATGCAATGATTTTTAATCAAAGTCGGGTGCAACACAAAAAAGTTGTACTTTTTTAAATTTATTGTTTTATTGCATTTCTTAGCCCTGAAAGGGCGTAACATAACAGCCCAGGGCAACGCCCTGGGTAAAATATATTACAATGATTTGAGC
>Ga0272440_1002677_pt1 | contig 13713 bp, 11 predicted proteins | sample SSMMMBAug17_FD_192440 | JGI IMG/M metagenome (GOLD analysis project Ga0272440, IMG submission 192440) | Marine sediment archaeal communities from Little Sippewissett salt marsh, Falmouth, MA, United States - SSM-MMB-Aug17 | ecosystem: Environmental > Aquatic > Marine > Wetlands > Sediment ...
CTTACTTTTAGACAAAGGCAAACGGAACTCAACTTACCAGTTGATGCTTTTACCCCTAATTTTATTAATGCCAAACAAGAACAATGGATCGCTTTTTATAAACGAATCAGACATGATAACATTCTTGAACAAAAAGGGATTGGATCAAATCGCTTGACCATAAGAGGTCTTGGAGAATCACAGCCCATTGCATCCAATTCAGATGAACAGGGACGAGCACTGAATCGTCGGGTTGAATTTATTCGACTGTCTGATGTATTTTAATCCCAGGTTAATCAAACATTTCAGGGAGAATGGTCATGGGAAAATTTTCATTCATTATTGTATTGTCAAGTCTTCTTTTTATACCTGTCCTTGTAGCGACAAGTTTAGCAGAAAAACGTATCGCTCTGGTCATTGGTAACAAGCGATTATATATTTGCACCATTATTAAACCCAATGAATGATGCAAAAGCCATGGAATCGGCATTGAGGAATTGTAACTTTGACGTAACGCGCCGATTAAATGTGAATCGGCAGGAAATGTTCGAGGCAATTCGAGCATTTGGCAACAAGATCAAACGAGCAGATGTTGGGCTGTTTTTCTATGCTGGACATGCGCTTCAGATCAAAGGAGAAAATTATCTGATTCCAATTGGTGCAGATGTAAAAAAAGAGCATGAGGTTCGTTTTCAATGTCTTGAGGCATCATTGGTAACCAGCAACATGGAAGCAGCATCCAATCCTTTGAATATCATTATCCTGGATGCCTGTAGAAATAACCCATTTCGAAGTTTTCGGTCGACATCGAGCGGTCTTGCTGAAATGAGAGCCCCAGTGGGAACAATTATTCAATATTCCACAGCAGCAGGAAGTGTTGCCAAAGACTATGATGACCAATCTGGCAAAAATGGGTTATATACATCCAAATTGCTTAAATATATACAGAGCCCTGGGCTTGAAATAAATATGATGTTTCGAAAGGTCCGTGAAGACGTCCATTATGCATCACAAGAAAAGCAAACACCATGGGAATCCAATTCATTGATGGGCGGACAATTTTATTTCAAACCTTTGTTAGCAGATGGCAGCCATACCATTGTCAAACCGCAAACGTTTAAAGATTGTGGAGATCGCTGCCCTGTAGAAACAGTTTCCTGGAATGATGTGCAAGAATTTATAAACCAACTAAACAAAAAGGACAGAGGTCGAAACTATCGTTTACCCACAGAGGCAGAATGGGAATATGCAGCGCGAGCCGGGACAAATAGCCCTTTTGCATTTGGCAATTGTTTAAGTACAAATGATGCGAATTACGATGGCAATTATCCCTTGACAGGTTGTTCAAAAGGTAAATATCGTAAAAAAGCACTTCCAGTAGGAAGTTTACGAAAAAATGCCTGGGGTTTATATGATATGCATGGTAATGTATGGGAATGGTGTCAGGACTGGAAAGGCAATTATTCTAATAGAGATATTATTGATCCTACAGGGCCTACTGCAGGCTCGGATCGTGTGATTCGCGGTGGTGGCTGGTACGACGGCGCCAGTGGCTGTCGCTCTGCTATTCGTGACGGTGTCGGGCCCGAGGGCAGGAGCGACTGCCTGGGCTTTCGCTTGTGTGCCCCAGGTCGTTGAAAAGACAAGACAAGTAACCAGCGGGGAGAAACGGGGTCGGACCAAAAATATTTTTTCAAATGCCTGAAAGCCCTAAAAAGCCTAATAAGCACATAAATCCAAAGGGTTCACCTGTCGCTAATAATGATGCTGCCACACCAATGGTTGCAAGAGGCAGACAAAGAAAAATGATGACAGTCTGGCGAATAGAGTTAAACATTCCTAAAATAATCAACACCATGAAAAGAAAAAAAATCGGTACCATACGCATCAAAGATTCGTTGGCTTCTTTTGAATCTTTGTATTCTCCACCCCACGTGAGTTCATAACCTGGTGGTCTTGGGATAGATTCAATTTTGGTGCGTAATCTGCCAAACAATGCACTGGCATTGCCATAGGCAGGATCACATTGAACTGTTAATGTTCGTTTTCGATTGGTACGACGAATAATTGGATTCTCCCATGTTTTTTCAATCCTGGTAACAACCTGATGCATGGGCACATTGGTTCCAATTCCTGGTGAAAAGATTTGAGTATCATGTATCTGATTTGCTTGTTTTCTTTCATACTCTGGAAGCCTTAAAACAAGAGGAATGAGGTTATCATTTTCTCTATAAAGCCCGACTGTTTTTCCTGAAAAAGTTGTTTGCAAGGCATTTGAAATAATCGGCCGAGTGATTCCTGTTTGTCTGGCCATTGTTTCAGAAACAATGGGTTTTAGTACTTGAACCTGCTGTCGCCAATCATCTCTAATGGTTTGGGCAACAGGATCAGCAGCTATCATTTGTCGGGCTTTTTCAGATAATTGTCTGAGTACTTTTGGATTATCCCCAGAAAATTCCGCTTCTATTTTAAAACTAACACCTGGACCAATCATAAATTTTTTCATTTGATATTCTGTGTCTGGCAGTTGGGTTTCCAGAAATTGTTTTATTTGGGGCAGAAGGGAATCTATTTCTTTATAATCCTTAACAGAAACAAGGACCATTCCATAAGCAGATGATGGCATTTCAGGATCGTATGTTAATATAAATCTTAGGGCACCCTGGCCAATAAATGATGCTGTTGATGTTACCTCCTTTAATTGTGATACAAATTTTTCAACACGTTTGATATCATTTGTTGTTGTATTGATATGAGTGCCCTCAGCACGAAATAAATTAATCATAAATTGAGGACGATCTGAGCCGGGAAAAAAGCTTTGTTCAACCCGACTCAAACCGAAGAGTGAAACGACAAATAATCCCCCCAGGAGGGCGATTGTTAACAGACGATATCTCAAACAAGTGTTTAAAAAATTACGATATAAGCGATACGCTATACCTGAATAAGGATCGTCACTATTTTCGTCTTTTGCTGATGGCAAAAAACGAAGACAAAAAAGAGGAATTAGCGTAATGGCCAATATCCAACTTAAACTTAAAGATGATGCCATGACCAGGAATAAACTAAATAAAAATTCACCAGTCGTATTTGTCGAGGTTCCAATGGCAGCAAAAGCAAGAATTGCGACGATTGTCGCTCCCAAGAGAGGCCATGCAGTTTGAGAGACAGTTTCCATGGATGCATCATATCGGCTCATTCCAAGTTTTACCCGTACTAAAATTCCTTCAGTAACAACAATGGCATTATCCACTAACATTCCAAGAGCAAGGATCAGTGCTCCTAAAGAAATATTTTGAAGACTTACATCAAGGATTTCCATAGACATAAAGGTTCCAAACATGGTGAGAATCAAAATAACTCCCATCAATATGCCACTGGATAATCCCATTGTTAAGCATAGTACAATTAATACAATCCCTACTGCCTGTATGAGATTGTTAATAAAACCTCCTACAGCTCTTATAACTGTTTCAGATTGTAATGCAATAATACCTAATTGCATGCCAGCTGGAGCAAAAGCAGCAAGTTCTTTCAATCGTTTTTTTACTGCCTGCCCCATAGTGACAACATTGCCATCACCTGTTGTGGAAATACCCAATCCCAAAGCTGGAAGTCCATTATATCTCATACGAACTTTAGCTGGATCGATATATCCTCTGCGAATTTGAGCCACATCTTTTAGATAAACACCTGTGTCCATCCCACTACAGTGAATCAGCAAATTTTTTAAATCATGAATACTCGCAACCCCTCCAGAAGGTTCAATGCGAACATAATCATTGCCAAGTAAAACACGTCCAGCATCAGCAACCTGCCCCTGTCGATTGATGGTTTGAATAATATCTTGTATGCACATTCCCATTTCAGACATATGGGATCTTGAAATTTCAAGAAAAATGCTTTCTGGCTGATCACCATATATCTGAACACTGGCAACATCTTTGACCAACAACAATTCCTGCCTGAGAATATCTGCATAATCCTTTAGTTCTTTATAGGTGTAACCTTCACCATAAATGGCATAAAATACACCATACACATCTCCAAAATCATCGTTTACAATTGAAGGTCCTGCACCTGGGGGCAAGGCTATTTGAATATCGTTGATTTTTCTGCGAAGTTCATCCCAGATTTGTGGTATTTCATCGCCCATATATATCTCTTTGATATCCACATAAATGATAGATTCTCCTGCACGTGAAATAGATCTGATTTCTTTGACTTGAGAAAGTTCCTGAGCGGCTGTTTCTATAACATCAGTCACTTCTTGTTCAACTTCTTTTGGATTTGCTCCTGGATATGATGTAAATACGACTGCTGTTTTAATTGTAAAATCTGGAAATTCTAGCCGCCCTAAATTTTGATAAGACTTAACTCCTCCAAATAAAATTAAAGCTGAAAGGATATATGCAAAGGTCTTTTTTTGAAGTACATACTCTGTAATCTTCACAGTTGCCTCCCATAAGTCTTATTTAATATTCGAATGCGTTGTCCTTCACTCAAAAATCTTGCATCTGCTACGACAAATTGATCCTGAATATCTATCTTACCAGTAATGTGCATGCCATTTTCTGTAAGTTCACCGATTTGAACAGGTATTGAAACAACAGTCATTGTTTCTTGGTTAATTTTCCAAATAGCAGATTGACCATCTGTCAGAGCAAAAATTGCAGATGATGGAACCACTACACCTCGATTGTCTGAAATATTTTTGTTCAATTGAATTCTAACTGTTACCGCAGTACCAGGATGCACAATCATATCCTGTGCTGTTTTAACCCGAAGCACCAGGGGGAAACTTTGTCCAGGACCTGTTGTCATTTGTCCGATTTCTTTGATTGTTGAAGGAAATCTTTCATGTTCTCTATTCTCAAAATGTATAGAGATTTGTTTCCAATGATCTTTGTTTTCAACCAGATACCTTGGAATTCCTGTGCGAACTTCTGTAATGCGTTTAAATTTACAAACTGCTATGGAACAAACATTGCCATTTTTGAAAGAGGTCATGCCAGTTGAAGGTCTACTCATTGGGTATTATGACCCAGATTTAAATATTGGAAAAAGGATTGTTTCAATTGTGCCTGAAGATTGGCCTCAACACGCAGAAGTTATTCCTATTCCCACACACTTATGGAAACATATGAGAAAACGTTGGGGCTCCAGCCCCAATATAGAAATTCAAAACGAAATTACAGAAGAAGACATGGAATTTAAAGTTTTGATTGATATATTATGGCCAGAGAACACATCTCGACTAAATCTATTTTTAGAGTTAGAAGAACGTCGCTTAGGAATCATAACACTAACAGTCAAAGGGAAAAACAGATACACTGAAGCACATCTTAAGAAACTATTACTATTAAATGAACCACTTGCCATTGCATTGGCCAATTCTTTACAGTACAAGGAAACAATCAGGCTTCAAGAAATGCTCGAAGATGATAACAGGTATCTGTATAAAGAATTAATGCAAATTTCTGGAGATACAATTATTGGTGCGGATTCTGGTTTAAAATAAGTTATGGAAATGATTCATCAGGTCAGTACGTTAAGCAGTCCTGTTTTATTGTTAGGGGAAACTGGCGTAGGTAAAGAGGTAATGGCCAATGCGATTCATTCGTTATCATCACGACGTGATAAACCTTTCATACGAGTCAATTGTGGTGGCTTATCAGAAAGCCTTCTTGACAGTGAATTGTTTGGCCATGAAAAAGGATCATTCACTGGTGCAACAAGTACTGTGAGAGGCCGATTTGAAAGGGCTCATACAGGCACCATCTTTCTGGATGAAATCGGTGAACTCACCCATGCGGCACAAGTTAAATTACTTCGAGTACTACAAAATAAAGAAATTGAACGTGTAGGAGGTTCCAAGACAATAACTGTCGATGTAAGAATCATTAGTGCAACACATAGAAACCTGGAAGAAATGGTTCGCCAGGAAAAATTTCGTGAAGATCTTTGGTTTCGATTGAATGTTTTTCCAATAACCATTCCGCAATTAAGACATCGTAAAGAAGATATACATGCCTTAACGAATTATTTTATCGAAAGAAAATCAAAAGAAATGAAAATCACCCAGTCTGTTCGATTAGCGCCAGGTTTAACCGATCGAATGATCAAATATAAGTGGCCAGGTAATGTAAGAGAATTGGAAAATCTTGTGGAACGTGGATTAATAAGAAGTCGAGAAAATCCTTTTCTTGATTTCGATTTCATTGATAATGCAGAAAAAACAATTGATTTTGCCATAAAAGAAAAATCAAATGAGGACATTATTCCCCTTGATACAGCGATAAAAATGCATATTCAACGTGCATTGCATGTTTGTGGTGGACGCATTGAAGGCCCCCGCGGTACTGCTCGTTTATTACAGATTCATCCCAGTACGTTGCGTGGTAAAATGAGGAAATTGAAAATGTATGTTTAACAGAGACATATAGTTTTCGGAAAAGAAAATGGTCACAGAGAAATCAGTTGAATTATTCAAAAAAAAGTCAAGTATATGATTATATTGATTTAAGTGTAATCATGGTAAATTAAAATTAAGAAATTTTTTTTGATTTGTTCATATATATAAGCATATTATATAGATTTCATCCATATATCTGGAATATCGTCAGCCAGTTTCAGAGACTTATACAAATATTGATATTTACATGGGATTAACCACAAAGAGAGAATTTACCAGTACGTCAGATTGGATGCCTCTGACCCAATTAACAAAGGTTTACTCTGGTAATCTTTCCATTGATGAAAAAACACAAACACACAATGGGATGGAATCTTACTGGATACGCCATTTGTATATGATACCAGCAAAGGCCATTTAGTTGTTGCCATTGATGATAATGAAGGTCAGGCGAAAGTTTCTGGTTTTTATAGTCAAAGCAAAATTCTTGTTTATTATGATCAGCTGCATAGAGGCTGGTCAGTAACTCGGAATTTTATTTGTTGAAATTACATCATAAATTTTTTTGAGGTTTTCTCAGCAGCACTATAATGGGATTTTATTCCATTTTTTCACATAAAGCACCTCAACTATCTGAATTTAAAACAGTTATGTGTTGTTTTATGATAGCTTCTTAGTTTATTAATCTCTCGTTCTTGAATGTAATTTAACAATTAAACGAACTGGTTGATTGTTTGCTTATTACGTTACGCTCCATGCAATATTTCACACCCAATAAACCAAGAATGCAAAACATCAACAAAAGCCCCCATTCACTTAAAGTTGGTACGCTGTAAATAAAATGATGAATTGCCTCAATATTGCCATTTCCAGCATTATCAAAGGCAGCGTTTTCAGGTATTTTTATCCAGTATTCTTCTTTTGCTCTAATTGAGATATCAATAGAAAAAGATAAAAATGGTGATATACCATAAGATACAAAATTATTTGCTTCACAATTATGTGTCTGAATATCTGATATGTCAAATCCAGTAACAGGCTGGCTGAAAGTTATATCAAGTGTAAATTTATTATTTTGGAAGCTTTGAGAACGTACAGCAAATTTTATAGTTAAATTTTCAGAGAGTAGCTGAGTTGTTGCTAATGCATCTGCTGTATTGCCTGCACCATCCTTAAATTGAACGAAAATATTTTTGATACCATCATTGGGAAGCAATTGCCATTGATAAAAAGAAGAATAATCAGACCAGGGAACAGAACAATCTCCTAATCCAACATTACTGATACATACTTTAGTCGCTCCTGTTGCAGATAATGTTAATGGAACCATTTCATCTGAAGTATATTCTGGTGCCAAAACCTTTTGATTAAATGGCGGTGTTGTATCAATTTTGAATGGGCCAATGTTCTGAGTTGTCCCAAGAAGATATCCTAAAGGAGAAAAACTAAATACTGCAGGAGCAATATGAAAAAAGTATGAATCATTATCTCCTTCGCAGGGAATGATAGTTGATCGGCCATTAATAGGCGATCCGCTAATATTTTCTGTTGTGAATGTAAAGTTGTCGTCATTATTTTGGTCAAACAAGATAAAGTATGAACAACCATTCCACTGGCTTGATAAGGGGGCATCCCATGAAAAATTTATCTGGGAAAGATTAGCAGGCTCTCCGATGATATGTGAAGTAGAAATCAGATTTTGTACTGCGTCTGAATTGATATCACCATAAGCTGTAGCTTCAATAAATATAACAATATTCATCAATATTAAAATTAAGCCTTTCATTTCAAGAATCCTTTTTAGATTTTTTAGTCATGAATAAGACAAATATTTACCATGTTTCACTTAGTCGGAATGTAATTATTTCTCCGGGTGAAAACAGTTGAGCAAGGGATATATCTTGTGTTCCTATACCATTTTTTCCTACCCATTCTGCACGATTATCAACCTGTATCAAAAATTTATATTTTTTTTCTGATGATAAGTTTTTAACCTGAAAATTACCTGGTTGATCTGGTTTTAAAACAATAGGAGATATTGAATTTTCTTCAAATACGTAAATAAGTATTTTTAAACCCTCTGCTGGTAATTGTTCCTCAATATCCTGGATAATTCCTGAAATATCATCTGAGATAATCAAAAAAGAAACATCTTCTCCAGTATGATTATCCATTTTTCTTTGCATCAGATTATTATCAATATAAACTTCTACAATATAATTAATGGAAATGTTGTTTTGACTTCCAATTAAACCATTAATTCTGTAATTTCCATTGGAATCAGTTATAGTCTTTTCATCTATCCCCAACTCTGTAGAAAAAGCGCGAACATTTGCATTGATTATAGGCAAACCATTGCTGCTTTTAATTGCCCCATAAATGGCATCTCCTGCTGTCATGACAAAATTAATTTCATATTCAGAGTTTGTAATGTTTTTTGTTTGCTTACAATAATTTTTGTGTACTGCCCGAACGATATAATCGCTACCATCAGGTATATTATCCAACACATCATATACGTACCCATTTTTTAACCCCTTTGGCAAATTGGGCAGTTTTTGATTCTGCGATTACTTCAATATCAGGTGCGGGATTTCCATCCACATAAACCACTCCAGAAATCCTGGCAGCAGATGTAAGTGTGAAATCAATATCTTCTGCCGAAGCTATCAGAATACTGACAGGCAAAGCCATAGGTCTCGAAATTGCTGTTTGAAAAAACAAAGTGGGATAGTTTTTTGAAGACACCGATACAATATAATCATCAGATTGAACTAAATCGTTAATTGTATACAAAACAGGGTTTGTATCATGAAAGATAACATTTGCTCCTTTAGAAGCATTTATTTTATCAGATACAGCCTGAACTCTAATTTTATCACCTTTTTGTGCATTTTCAGGAAATAATATTTTACCGGATATATTGTATAAATATTCAGGAAAATTAAAATTTACATCTGTAACATTGCTATCTGTTAAATCAACAAAGGATGGTTTGCTGTCATTGGTTTTATTATAATAGAGTTTTGGTGCAACATTTGACAGGATATACACTATATAATCTGGTGCTGGTTGTAAATTTGATATAGAATAATAGTAAAAATTTTTATTAATAATGACATTCTTCTTTTTACCTCATTGAAGAGAATCAGACCATACATAAATTTTTGCAGGACATATTGCAGGAAAATTACGAATAGTTCCAGAAATTTTAAATTCTGGTTTTTCCAAAGAAATGTCATATACCATATCTGTATTAATCATTACAATTGATGTAAGAAAGGTATTATAAAAATTAGAAAAGGTTTGAATTGTATACATTCCAGGGGTAAGTTCAGAAATTGAATAATTAAATCCATCTGGTTGTGCTTTTGATGAAACACAAACTCCACTTATACCGGTTTCTTCGGAGAAAACATTTATTTGTACTCCATCAATGATGGCGTCTTTATTCATTACTTTGCCTTGAAGGGTCAATCCTTTTTTTAGCAGCATATTCATGTTTTCATATGATGGTGATACCAGACTGGCTTCTTTTATGCTATAGGCATTAGTCTGGCTGATATCTTGCTGGTAATAGGCTGTCATATAGTTGTTTTGATAAGCTGATATTCTGTAATCTGAAATATTATAATTCAGACCTGTAATTTCATAAAACCCATCAATATCTGTTTTACTGCTTTTGCCTGTTTGAGTTTCATTAGACCATATATTGACAACTGTTCCTATTGGAGCAGGTTGCTTTTTTCCTTCTTTTTCAATAAAAACATAGCCATTAATTAAAGCCCCTTTTGATAAAGACAAATTGATATTATCTTTATCCAAAGAATCTAAAACAATTTTTTTCGCTTTATTTTTTTCTGTTGTATTTCCAAAATAGTGAATAGGGTATTGTTGTGAAAAGACAGCTAATATATAGTCATTTACAGGGGGTAAGTATTTAATGGTATATCGGCCTGCCAGGTCGGTTTCTGTTTTGCCATTTTTTTGAGATGGATTATTCAATGACCAGGCCTGTACAGATATATAAGGTAATGGAACAGAGTGTTCATCTGTAATAAGGCCGGATATTTGATATTGTGTTTTTAGCGTAAAATCTATTCCTGTGCTTCCTGCCAATATTGGAACAGCTTTATCCTTAGTTTCTGTTTCTGGATATATTTGATAAGGATAATCCGGACAATCAATTTCAACCCAATAAGATATTTCGAAAAACATTTTTTACATCATCCAGCCGCAATTTACCATAACCAAGAGGAAAAGGTGCTACATCTGCAAGAAAATGTTGACAATCATTTTTGAGATCCATTCCAATAAATATTAAAAATGTTTCTTTGACATCAGCAAGATTAATCTTTTCATCGCAATTAACATCTCCTTTTGAATAATCAGGTTTTAATACAAGTGTATAATCTGTAACCTGGCAGTCTGCTAATACCTGAAAAGTCCCACAGGGTTCAAAACAATCTTTTATCGCATTATTGTTAACATCAATAAACATATTTATCTGTGATGTTTTATCGGGTACAATAATTGGAATTTTTTGTAAATTTGTATCAGTGTACCAGTCAGCTGTAAAACCCAAATCAACAGCTTGCAACTGAGAATCTATAAAATCGACAACCAGCAGACCTTTCATGTACCCAAAATAATTTATATTTACATTGATTTCGCAGGTTGGATTTGGTGGCGTTGGTGTTGAAAAATTTAATAGAGCCGGAGAATTGCTGACTCTGTTATTATTATGATCCAGGGGATAGATTTCAACAACGTATTCTGTGTTATCATTCAAATTATTGATGACCACTTCTCTTTTCTTTATATTTTCCCATATTGTTTCAGGTTGTTCTCCTTTTTCACCAATTAAAATTTCATAATTTTCAAAGCACTTTTCTGGTATGGGGGCATAATTGATGGTTATTGCATTTGAGTCTAAAACTACGCCATTCTCAGGATGATTAATTACAATTTTCTGAATTTTTAAAACAGATATTGAAATATGTTTTGATTGACCGGAATCAACAACAAGACCGCCTAACACATATCGCACAGAATATTCATACTGTTTACCATATTCAATCGTAGAGTCTGTATACTGATTGGTAGTTATTCTGGCAAGTTCAGTGTATTTGCCAGAGCTATCTATTGATGTGATAGCGTACAGATCAATACCATCCTCCTTATCAAAGTGAATGATAACCTGGGGTGAACTGGTATGATTATTGATCAGTTCAAGAGAAAGAATATCAGGGGAAGTAAGTTTTTGTAATTCCATTTGAAATGGTTTTGATTCATAGGCTTTATTTCGATAGGTTGCAATAACTTTCCATTGAAATGCATCTTTCTGATCGTGAATTCTATATTCAAAAGATGTTTTTATTGTATTTACGACATGTTTGAATTCTTCTTCTCCATCATGTTTAATGTACAGGTCGTATTCAGCAGCACCTGTCAACCCCTCATTAATCCCCCATTTAATCAATGCATTTCTCACATCAACATAATGATTGATCCCTTCATCAGAGAATTTATCATAGTTGAATTCAAGCATTTCACCTGAAATAATAACTGAATTGTTTAATTGGATTTCATCTTCTCCAGCGTTTATTTTGAATTCATATTCTCCTATAAAGTCAGTTATTCTTATCATTTTAGTTGATTCACCTGTAACTTGAAAAAAAGTTTCCCAGTTTGAATTTCCTTTTTTACGTTTAGATACTGTATATTCAGTTGAACTTTTTTCACCTTTTGCAAACCAGGAAAAAATTATTTTTTCTTCCAGTTCTATTGCTGATTTATTAACAGTAAACGATTCAAATGTAATGGGTTCAATAAGTTTAAAACTGATTTCATTATAGTTGGTATTTTCATCATAGTCATAAGCAATAAGTTTATAGTCAACTGTCCATCACAAAATAGTGTTTTATTTCCAATTGAAGGTGCAATTTTTTGATAGTATGTTTGTCTTTTGACATAATTATTTAATCTATCTTCACTGACATTCCATGTACCATCGAATGGATGACCATAAGCCCAGGTAACAAATAACTGATTATTAAACTCTTTAAAATGAAAATTAACTATCTGATTTGTTTTACTACCAATATTTGAAAAACTAAGCTTAAAAATATCAGCAGAATATGGAACTATATAGTTTTGAACAAACGCGTAAACGTTATTTCCAATTTTTTCCAAATTTATTTTATCTCCTTTAACAGGATTAACTAAACCCAGATCAGAAATATCACCTGTTTCAAGGTCCAACATTTGCAGACTTGCTTCGTATACATTAATATAATAATAATTTGTAGTATTTCGCGCATAAGAAATAATGACTTTATTATCTCCATAATATAGAAAATCACCAGTAAGTCCACCATTTAAGTTTTTCTCCACTTTAGCTACATTTTTTATTAAAGTATTATTTGGGATGTCCAATTCTAAAATTTCATAATAACTCCAAACAGGCTTTGGAACACTGGTACTAACATCTAAAACTAAAAAAATTTTATTTTCTGTCATAACTGTTTTTACAAAATTTACTCTACCCCATTGATTTGAATAATCTACTGTTTCATTCTTAAAAGAATAGGCAATATTTGCAACTTCAGATAAAGTATTATTTTGTAGTTTAAATATTTTTCCATTACCAAAAACAAATACATCTCCATCTTTTGCAGCTATTGACGTTTTTTGGGCGACATTTCTATCTCTGTTAATTGTAAAAGGCAGATTATACTTTTCTGCCTTTAATGAGTTTGTGTCGAATTTTACAAGAACAGAAGATCCCGGATGTATAAAATAAATAATATTACCATCAACAATTGGATCTATATAATAACATTCAACAGATCACGGATCCTTGTTTAACGAAATACGTTCTTTTTCTCCGAGAATTCCATTTGAAAAAGGATACCGACTAATCTTGCCGCTGCTAATATCTAAGCGCCAAAAGTAACCATTTAGATAAACAACTTCTTTAGGATCACTAATATATTGAAAAGATGATTTACTTAAATGAGAAACACTATTCAATTCGGGAACTGTTTGATTTTGAATTAAAATCGGAGATAAAAATGATGTTCCATCTTTAAATGAATATGCATATTTTTCTTTGTCATCATTACTTTGTAGCAATACAAAGGGGGTGTTATTATATATATATAAATCCTTAATTGAATAGTCATTCTTTGCAACTCTGATTTTTGAAGAAATCTTCTTTGAAGAAGGATCATATGTTATATAATAATAATTTTTTACCTGGAAAAAAGAAACAGGTTCGTCACCTGGTGGTGAAATATCCTTGTAGTACTGATATC
>Ga0272440_1002678_pt1 | contig 13707 bp, 12 predicted proteins | sample SSMMMBAug17_FD_192440 | JGI IMG/M metagenome (GOLD analysis project Ga0272440, IMG submission 192440) | Marine sediment archaeal communities from Little Sippewissett salt marsh, Falmouth, MA, United States - SSM-MMB-Aug17 | ecosystem: Environmental > Aquatic > Marine > Wetlands > Sediment ...
TGAATTAAAAGTGTTTGATTTCATCTTATTCAGCGTAATCCAGGTTCAAAATGAATAGAATTGACTCTTTCAGAAATGAGGAACTTATTTTCAGAGCATTCCTTAATAACAATTCTTTTCGAAAAACATAATAACCGATTAGTTAGAAGAAAACATACGATAATTATAATTAGACTTTTTAGGAGTTATCATGCCCAACATTTTGCCAGTAAAATCTGCTGAGTTTGTAACCAGTGCAGTGAAATCATCACAATACCCTGAATCCTTGCCCCAAATTGCTTTTTGCGGACGTTCCAATGTGGGGAAATCATCAATGATCAATTGTATTCTCAATCGGAAAAAATTGGTCAAAACGAGTTCTACACCAGGGAAAACACGTCTAATCAATTTTTTTATAATCAATGAAAGTTATTATTTTGTTGATCTACCTGGTTATGGTTATGCCAAAGTATCTAAAAAAGAACGTGAAAAATGGCGTCCCATGATTGAAACCTACTTTAAAAGCAAACAAAACATTCTTGGCGCTGTGATTTTATTAGATATTCGTCATGATCCCAGGCAGGAAGAACTGGATTTGTTTTCATGGTTTGAGCAATATCATATTCCATATTTAATTGTATTGACAAAAGCCGATAAACTCTCAAAGAACCGACAAATCAATCAACATAAAATAATTGCTGAGCAAATTGTCTGCCCAATGGATAGGATCATTCGTTTTTCAGCAAAAACCCGACAGGGGAAAGATGAAATCTGGTCCGCATTTATGGAAATTTTTGAGAATTGTAAGGAAAGTAATGCAAATGAATAAATCAAACTATCACTCTGGTTTTATTGCCATTGCAGGAGCGCCCAATGTTGGCAAATCAACATTGTTAAATCAAATCTTGGGGCAAAAGGTGTCGATTATTTCAAAAAAGCCACAAACAACACGAAATCGGGTTTCAGGCATTTATCATCAACCCGACTGTCAAATGATTTTTTTGGATACGCCGGGTATTCACATTTCCAACAGGTTATTGAATCAGCGGATGGTTGAAATTGCTTTTTCAGCAGTTTCTGATGTCGATATTCTATTGATTGTCGTTGATACCACCTATAAAGATGAATCATCAGAAAATCTTTTGTTTGAAAAATTGAAAGAACATCAAAATCCTGTTATACTGGCACTCAATAAAATTGATAGCTTACAAAAAGAAACCCTGTTGCCTATGATGCAATCCTATGCCAGGCGCTATCCATTCAAGGCCATTGTTCCTATTTCAGCCAAAACAGGAGAACAGGTTGATCAATTACTTAAAGAAATGAAAGCATTTTTGCCCATTGGGCCGGCCTATTATCCTGACGATCATATTACCGATCTTCCTGAGCGATTTATTGTATCTGAAATCATTCGGGAAAAAATTTTTCAATTGACAAACAAGGAAGTCCCTTACGCAGTTGCGGTTACAATTGAGCAATTTAAAGAATCATCAGATGGTCACATCATTCATATTCATGGCATCATACATGTGGAAAGAGACTCTCAAAAGGGGATTATCATTGGTAAAAATGGCGCCATGCTCAAACGAATTGGCTCTCGTGCCCGCAAAGAAATTGAGCGGATGGTTGGGATTCAGGTAATGTTGAAATTGTTTGTAAAAGTTCAAAAAAATTGGGCAAGTAATGAAAAAGCCTTGTCCGAGTTTGGTTATGAATAAACGATATCAGAGACATTTTATATTCTTTAGTCACATCGCCGGTAATATACCATCAAGGTGAGTAAAATGAAATTCATCAATAGAGAAAATGAATTATCTTTATTAACAGATGTATTCATGCGCCAAGAATCTCAAATGATAATCATCTATGGAAGGAGGCGTATTGGAAAAACAACATTGATTGTTGAACTTATTAAGCAACAGGCGGATATAAAAAGTATTTACTGGGTTGCTCATAAAAGCTCTTCTGAAATATTGCTTGAAAAATTTTCAAAAGCAGTTCGCCACTGTATCACTGGAATGGATACAAATGTTTATTTTTCAGATTGGGAATCTGTACTTGAACAGCTATTTATCATTGCAAAAACTCAAAAAATAGTCATGGCAATTGATGAATTTCCTTATCTTTTATCATCTGTATCAGAATTTTCAGGTTGTTTCCAAATACTTTGGGATAAATATGCCCACGAAACAAAACTGATTGTTATATTTTCAGGTTCTCATTATCACATGATGTACAAAGAATTTCTTTCGGGTAAAGCCCCTCTTTATGGTAGAAGTACAGCAGATCTTTTACTTGAAGAGATAGAACCTTCCAGCCTCCATCTGTTTCTTCCCCGATACAGTATGGAACAAATTGTTGAAACTTATAGTGTCATTGGAGGCGTTCCAAAATATTTAGAAATGTGGGATGACCGAAAAACAGTGATCAAAAATATTGAAATGATTATTTTGTCTCCGGTCACAATTTTCAGGCAAGAAGCTATTTTTTTGATTCAAGATGAACTTCCTGAACCTCAAACCTATCTTGCCATATTAGAGGCCATTGGTTCTGGTATGCGTGCATCTGCTGATATCAGTATTAAAACTGGAATAGCAATCAATCACATGGGAAAATATTTAAAAACCTTATTAAATCTCAGATTTATTCGTCGATTGATAACGCTTGATGCGCCTAACTATAGCAATACGAGATTGAGCTGCTATGAAATAAGAGATTTTTTTATGAAATTCTATTTTCATTATATTTATCCAAATCTGGAATTGCTTGAACAAAAAAGATTGGCTCGGATGATTGAAATCATCCGAGCCAACTTTGATGCATTTGTGGGAAAAACTGCTTATGAAGAACTTTCCAGGCGATTGATCACTTTATTGGGGGATAGACATACCTTATCTTTTGAACCTGAATACATTGGTCGTATCTGGAATAAGCAGGCTGAAATTGATGTTGCTGCTATTGATAAAAAATCAAAATCAATTCTTCTTGGAGAGTGTAAGTGGTCTCGAAAAAAAATGAATCATGCAAATTTAGAACATCTAAAGAATCGTGCATCTAAGTTGACAAAAATAAAGGATTATAAAATACATTATGCCCTATTTTCTAAAAGTGGTTTTACCAAGAATTTAATTCAACATGCTCAAAAAGAACAGCTATTGCTGTTTAAAGGATTACAACTTGTTTGAGTTCACACCTTATTTTTTTGTACGATCAAGATAAATAGGGCATTTTATTTTCCGAGCTTTCCTTGACTAATACTAATAAAAATATTACATAAGTAAGCGATCATAAATTTTCGGGTTATGTCAGGGAAAAATTATAATCGAAACCAGGAGCTTTTTATGAGTACCAATGTGGATGTATATATAACAAATGAAATCGCTATACCTGAGGATCAATTGCCTTTTGATGCAATCGAATCCTTAAAAGACCATCTTATTTTTACAAATCCACAATGGCTTGAAAATAAAAAACGTGGTTATTGGAATGGTAAAACACCCGAAAAGCTATATTTTCTAAAATCTCGCAATAATAAACTTTCCATGCCGCGCGGGTTTATTCATCAATTGAAATCCATTCTTACCCCATTTGATTTAAACCTTGTAATTCATGATCAAACCCGCATTATGGATGATATTGATTTTGAGTTTACCGGGCATCTATATGATTTTCAGGAACGTGCAGCCAGTGTGATATTGCAACGAAAATTTGGGGTTTTTAACTGTCCCACAGGTGGCGGAAAAACAGTAGTCGCCCTGTATTGTATTGCAAGCAGAAAGCAACCGGCACTGGTAATTGTGCATACCAAAGAACTTTTATATCAATGGCGTAAACGTGCCATGGAATTTCTCAATTTGCAGGAAACGCAAATCGGCTTGATTGGGGATGGTCAATTTATTATTGGCTCACATGTGACCATTGCAATTGTCAACAGCCTTTACAAACATGCACTAAAAGTTAGAGATCATATTGGCTTCTTTATTGTTGATGAATGCCATCGAACACCATCACGCACCTTTGTTGAGGCATCATCGGCATTTGATTCGCGATATATGTTAGGTCTTTCGGCCACGCCCTATCGACGAGATAAACTGACCCAGGTCATCAATTTTTATATGGGTGGGCAATTAATTAACATTTCCCCCCAGGAATTGCAGGTCAAATCCAGAATTATGCAAGCCAGAGTTATTGTTCGGCGCACTCTTTTTGATTATGATTATGCGGTTGATGAAGATTATCAAGCCATGATGAGTGCTTTAACTGATGATTCCGCTCGTACTGAATTGATTGTTGCCGATGTTATCAAACACGCCCAAACAAATAGTGGCGTTGGACTGGTAATCTCTGACCGAAAAGATCATTGCAAGTCGCTTTACAATAGAATCGTCCAAAAAGATGTTACTGTAAGATTGTTAACCGGTGATGTCCCCAATAAAGAACGTAAAGAAATTACAGAAGACTTGTCTCGTGGCGAAGTCCAGGTGTTGGTTGCCACATCGCAATTGATTGGCGAAGGTTTTGATTTAAAACAATTATCAGCGCTCTTTTTGACCATGCCAGTGAAATTTACAGGACGAATCAAGCAATACGTTGGCAGAATTCTGCGTACAGATAAAGACAAACAAGATGCAATTATATATGATTATGTGGATCAACCCGGGGTATTGCAGGCATCGTTTATATCCAGGAGAAAGGCTTACATGGAGCTGGGTATAAAAGATATCAATTGATAATTATGGAAAACTATTCCTGTGTTTTCTCAGACATCACTTTTTTTAGGTTTTCGCGTGCGCGATGTAATACTGTATGTGTTCTTTTTACAGGCAGTTTAATAACTTCAGCCACTTTTTCAATGGATTCGCCATCAAAATAATGCATTTTAAGAACAAGCTGATATCGGGCAGGTAATTGTTTCATAAAATCCACAATTTCTTTCAGGGCCAAACGTGCATCCAATTGTTTTTCCGAATTATAGCCCATTCTTTCCCTAATATTTTCCAATGGTACGCGTGCATACTGATTACCAATACTTGCAGGATCTTTTCGTTCGATATAGTTAATTGTTGTATGTACTGCCACAAGTTTAATCCAGGCAGTCAACCCCTGGCCGAGTTCTTCTTTGTATTGACGAAGTTTCTTACATTTTTTATCTAATAATTGAACAAAAACATCATTACGCAAATTTTCAAGGTCCTGTTCACAAAATGGGACGCGTTTATTCATTAACACTTTGCGAACTGTAAAAAAGACCATCTGCCAATACGCCTGAACCAGTGGTGTATGGTTGTTATGTTTAAGGCTTTGTTCAAGTATATGACGATCATTGTTTTTGTTATTTGATTTCATTTTTTTCAGGCCATTTTTTCAATTGAGTGTAACCAAAATAGCCGGTGAATACAATTTGCTCATCATTTTTTTGAACCAGGATTACACTGAAGAAGATGAATAAGATGATTAAAATACTGTGTTTATTTCATCTTATTCATCTTCTTCAGTGTAATCCTGGTTCAAAAAAAGGTGAGAGATAATTTAAATTCCGGCCATTTTGGTTATACTCTTTTCAATTGTTGATGCCATGTTTTTATTAGTGTATGTTCTGAAAATAATATGCTCATTTTTCTTCATGCAACTTATTTTCAGAACATTCCTAAGGAATTCTCGGAAAATAAGTTCCCCATTTAATATATTGAATTCCTATTTTTGAACCTGGATAACGCTGAAGAAGATGAATAAGAAGAATTAAAAGTGTTTGTTTGATTTCATCTTATTCATTTTCTTCAGCGTAATCCAGGTTCAAAATGAATAGAATTGACTCTTTCAGAAATGAGGAACTTATTTTCAGAACATTCCTAAGTTTACACGTTTTCTTGTGAAACTCAAGTTATATTCATTCAATTTGACAATAATTAAAATGGATGTAATATTTCAAGGTAAGTTTCAAATATTCTTTCGACCTTAGAAATGCTCGAAAAATAACATACCCATTTTTCTTGATCGTCCAAAAAAAAATATGCTCGTGTAGAGACGTGGCATGCTACTGCTACGTCTCTACAGAATGAGGAATAATAATGATTACACCAACCAAAGCCCAATTGGCATTTGATAAAAATCATATCTGGCACCCATACACTGGAATGGTCAACCCTCTTCCAGTCTATCCAATAGTTTCAGCATCTGAAGTCAAACTTAAGCTCTCTGATGGCCGAGAGTTAATTGATGGCATGTCATCATGGTGGGCTGTTATTCATGGTTATAATCATCCAGGCCTGAATAATGCTGTAAAAAAACAAATTGAATCCATGTCCCATGTCATGTTTGGTGGCCTGACACATTTACCCGCTATTGAAGTCTCTCAATTATTGATAGACATAACACCACTACCATTGGAAACTGTTTTTCTGTGCGATTCTGGTTCCATTTCAGTGGAAGTGGCAATCAAGATGGCTATACAGTATTGGTTTGCCAAAGGATTTCCAGACAAGAAAAAACTTGTCACCATTCGATCTGGATATCATGGCGATTCTTTTGGTGCTATGTCAGTTTGTGATCCAGTAACAGGGATGCACGAAATCTTTCAAACTATTTTGCCATCCCAATTTTTTGCAAAAGCACCGACCTGCAATTACAATTCTTTTCATCCTGAAGATATTCTAAGCATGCAAAATATCCTGGAGAGTAATCATCAATCGGTTGCAGCGGTAATTCTGGAGCCAATCGTTCAGGGGGCAGGCGGCATGCGATTTTACTCGCCTGAATATCTCAGCAAAGTGCGATCTTTATGCGATTCTTACGATATTCTGCTTATTGCTGATGAAATTGCAACCGGTTTTGGTAGAACAGGCAAATTATTTGCCTGTGAACATGCCAATATTTCGCCAGATATCATGTGCCTGGGAAAAGCACTGACTGGCGGATACATGACAATGGCTGCAACACTGACCACAAGAAAGATAAGCGATCAGATTTCAACAGGAAATCCAGGTGTTTTTATGCACGGCCCAACCTTTATGGCAAATCCAATGGCCTGCGCAGTGGCTCTGGCCAGCATAAAATTACTTCTATCTTCATCATGGGATAAAAAGGTTAAAAATATTGAAACCCAGTTGAATCAAGAACTGATGCCTCTTGTTGATTGCCCAAACGTTGCTGATGTCAGGGTATTGGGAGCGATAGGCGTTGTTGAACTTAGGACTGATGTCAATATGGCAGATATTGTACAAAAATTTGTTGATCGCGGCGTATGGTTAAGGCCTTTTGGTCGGTTGGTTTATACGATGCCGCCTTACATTATTATGCCTTCAGATTTATCAAAAATTACATGTGCTATGAATGACGTTATTTCTGCCATGAGCAGACCAGACCCTTTTTTTCTATAAAAAACCATGTCTGGCAAGGAATGCCGGGTTAATGCCAGATGATTGAGATGCAGAGCTGTCTTTATTCAAAACAAAACGTTCAACATATTTTCCAATCAAATCTGTTTCGATATTCACTTTTTGTCCCACTGCTTTAAAGCCAATGGTAGAAAATTTTGCAGTGTGTGGAATGATACTTAAATAGAATCGGTTTTTTTCCAGGCGATTAATAGTCAGGCTGATACCATCAACAGCAACAGATCCTTTATGAATCATATAGTGACATATGTCAGGTTGTGTTGTAATTTCAATAATAATGGCATTATCCTGGTTTTGACGATTGGTAATCGTTCCCAAACCATCCACATGGCCAGAAACCAGGTGACCATCAATTCTGTCTGAAAGTCGTAATGCCCGCTCAAGATTTACCTTTTCATTGGGTTTGATGAATTGAAAAACAGTTTTTGAGACTGTTTCTGGCGCAATATCAACATCAAACTGTCGGGTTGATAACTGTACAGCAGTCAGACAGACGCCATTAACCGCAATACTGTCGCCAACCTGTGCATCAATAAGGTCAAAGTCAGATGTGACCGACATTCTAAAGCTATTGCCAGATCGGTGTAAGTGTTGGACAGTACCTAATCCTTCGATAATGCCTGTAAACATGCGTGAAAATCCTTTTTTTTAAGGAAAGCTCGGTAAATATTATCCTTTACAATTGGAACTTATTTATAGAGAACCTCCAAACAAAAAAAGCCCAAAACCATATACAGATGGCTCTGGGCTTTATTCTAATATACATTTGTTAATGATTATTATGCAGCAGCATCCAATGCACGTCGTGCTTCAAAATCCATAAGCACTCTTTCTTTCTTTTTGTTGATTCCCAATGCATCACGTTTCTTTTCAATATGCGCAATCATTTTATGGGCATGTTCAATTGGATCAACTGCAAAATCCCATTTACCCAGGCCCCATTCTTCAAGACCTTCAAAAAGGAGTTTTTGGAATTTTGTATTGTCAGTTGTTGGGAATGTTGCACCAAATACTGTATAAACGCCTGATGCTACAAAATACTGTCCAATTGAAATGGCTTTTTCACTCATCCACTCTGGGGCTGAACCGGCTGCGGGCAGATCAGCAATACTGCTTCCCAGTCCACCAGTTTTGACCATTTCTGATGCGGCAACCAGAATTCGGCTGTTATCTACGCAGGAACCAAGTCCCAGAACAGGCGGCATACCAACAGTTTCGCAGACTTCTTGAAGTCCAGGGCCGGCAAGATGAGCGGCCTCGGGGGTATACAACCCATTTTTAGCCAATGTAATCTGTGAACATCCTGTTTGCAATACCAATACATCATTTTTGATCAATTCTTTGACAACTTCAAGATGAATTTTATCATGCTGTACGCGTGGATTGGTACATCCAACAACACCCGCAACACCACGAATACGACCATTGATGATGTTATCATTGAGAGGTTTGTATGATGCGCGGAATGTGCCGCCAAGCATATAGTTGATATATTCATGTGAAAAACCATGAATTCCAGTATGTTTAAATCTTGGAATTTCTACTGGTTTTTGTCGATTTTTGAATCGTGTTATCGCGCGAATAACAACTTCATCAGTACATTTTCGCGGTTCATGTTCAACAAATTCAATATGTTCAACACCTTCAATATGCGCACGCGGGTTGGTTGTAAATAGTTTTGTTCCATAGCAATCACAAACTGTTGCCAATCCTTGTTTGATGCATTGAACATCAACAGCCATAGCATCAACAGCACCTGTGATAATAACAGCTTCAGTTGACATAAAGTTGCCAGCATGTGGAATAGCATGACGTGACAGGACTTCAGCTCCTGAACAACACATCCCTGCAAGTACAATTCCTTTAGCGCCTGCATCTTTTGCCGCCTGAATTAAAGCCGGGTCCTGAACTGAGACGATCATGGATTCAAAGAAGTTAGGTTCATGACCATTGATGATCACATTCACATGATCCTCTTTCAGTACGCCCATGTCTACTTCAACACTCAGTGGACTGGGTGTTCCAAACAAAATATCTGAAACTTCAGTGGCAACCATCGAACCGCCCCAACCATCGCTCAAGGCCGTTCGACTGAAATGCTTGGCAATATTGTTATATTCCTGATCTACACCGATATGCGTTCGATGCATCATTTCCATGAGCTCTCTCATGGCACCACGCGGTACAATCCCTAGTTTTCGCCAGGTTTCCAATGTTTTTTCAGGCACACGTTTCATAAAAGGAATTTCACCTTCAATGCCTGTATACGTCTTTTCCAACTCTTCGTAAAGCGCGGTTGCAATTTCTTTAATATCGCGATCTTGCGTTTCGATTCCAATGGATTCAGCTACAGAAATAAGTTTGTCTGTATCTTTGATCTTGAAATCTTTTATATGCCCTCGAACGACTTCACGAAAAACATCCAACATGGACATACCATGATCTGTATGCGCAGCAGCGCCACTAACGACCATGCGCGCAAAGTTTCTTGCCTGAATGGTATCAATTGTTGCACCGCACACACCAACCTTGCTGTATGGATCTTTTGCATTCAATCGGCAAGGTCCCATGGAACAGTTTTTACAGCATGCTGAATCTGCTCCAATAGGGCAGGCTTTCATACTGTCCGCACGATGAAATGCTATCTCGACACCATCTCGTTCAGCCCGTCGCAACATCTGTTGCGTTGATGGACAAATTGTTGCTGCTTCAATATTGAGCTTTTTGTCTTTAGCGACAGCCTTTTTTGCAGCGACTTTCTTTTCTGTTGACATTCATTTCCTCCCTTCGTGGAAAGATTATACATATCTTATCGGTTTTTCAAACCCGAATATTTGAATCTTTGCATATTAGAAACATAGATAACTGTATGTTATGTTGATCCTGCTACATACGCTTATCACTATTTCCAGAATGCATGCAGAAAGTTAATTCCAATACGACTCTCAAAAATATTTAAGGGTATCACTCTTAATAAATTATCGGGCATATGTCAACCAGTTACCCTTAATAAAATTAAAAACCATCAAAGAAATAATAATAACTATCTGATATTTAAAACAAATATTTTTTAGGGGTCGATTAATTAATTTTTTCGCGTAATTTACCCGAACATTTAAAGGTGATAACCCTTCTTTCTCGCAGCATTAGGTCATCACCAGTTGCAGGATTTCGTCCTTTTCTTTGTTTTTTTTCTTTTACGCAGAATTTACCGAACCCTGAGATCAAAACATCTTCACCTTTTTCCAAAGTCGCTTTAATTATTTCGATCAGGGTTTCAACAATAAACACAGAATCTTTTTGATTGTATCCCATTTTATTGATTTGAGATACGATGTTATTTTTGGTTAACGCCATAGGTAGGTACTCCTTATTTTTTAGGCAAAGGCCTCTATATCCAAATGTTTTAGTTTTTGGATAACTTCAGGACCGATAGTTAAATTAAAAACATTTGCATTTGCTTAAATTTAAAATTGTTATATTAGACATATTAACAATATTTGTCAAGAAGATTTCGACTAACATCTTACGCTTGACAAATGGATCATAATAAATATATTTTGGATCTATTGAAAATTAACAATATGAGGTTTCCATGAAAAAATCTCTAACGTATGCCGATTCAGGCGTTGATGTTGAAAAAGCCAATGCACTGATACCCGAAATAAAAAAGATTGCCAAAAGTACCAGCCGACCCGGCGTTATTGGTGAAATAGGCGGATTTGGCGGTCTATTCTCATTGAATACCAATCAATATAGCCACCCGGTTCTGGTTAGTTCCACTGATGGTGTTGGGACAAAACTAAGAGTTGCATTCATGATGGAACAGCATGATTCCATAGGTATAGATTTGGTTGCTATGTGTGTCAACGATATTGTCGTTCAGGGCGCTAAGCCATTATTTTTTTTGGATTATATTTCATCTGGTCAGCTCCTGCCCAATGTAATTTTAGACATTGTGAAAGGGATTGCTGATGGTTGTCGTCAAGCTGATTGTGCATTGATTGGTGGTGAAACCGCTGAAATGCCCGATTTTTATAAGCCCAATGAGTATGACTTATGTGGTTTTTCAGTGGGGATTGTGGATAATTCAAAAATTATTGATGGTTCAAACATAAGTGTTGGAAATAAATTAATTGGTATTGAATCGTCTGGATTACACAGTAATGGGTTTTCTCTGGTCCGAAAAATTTGTTTTGAGACGCTTAATTACACGGTTGATACTTATGTTCCTGAACTGCAACAAACAATTGGCGAATGCTTGTTGACACCAACCAGAATATACTCAGAAATGCTTCAACCCCTTATTCGTGATTTTCAAATAAGCGGTCTTGCCCATATAACTGGTGGTGGCTTAATAGATAATGTTTCGCGAATTTTGCCAGGATCGTGCAAAGCAATTATTCATAAATCATCCTGGGATATTCCACCTATCTTTTCTTTATTAAAAGAGGCTGGAAATGTTTCGGATTTAGAAATGTTAAGAACATTTAATAATGGCATTGGAATGCTTGCCATTATTCATGAATCTCAGGCCATCGAAATGCTGGATCGATTAAAAGCAATGAACGAAAAGGCCTGGATCATTGGTGAAATTCAAGGTGCTGATGAAAGCGAATCTCAAGTGGTTTTTGTTTAATTCTTTTCAAAGAATCAATTTGGTTTAAATGATTATTCAACAAAAACTATCAAAAATGGCTATTTTTTCGTATCTTATCATGGATCCGGATACAAACACCTGCGCGATTGTTGATCCAGCATTTGATACAGAAAAGCTCCTTGCTGAAATTCGTAACAGGAATTTGCATTTAAAGTATGTTATCAATACACATAGTCATGCCGATCATATTGCTGGAAACGCATCAATAATACAAAAAAGTCATGCATCATTGATGATCCATCGTGATGATGTCTTAACGCTCAACAAATTTATGAATAGATTGTTTGTTCGGTTTCTTGGGGGCCGAAAATCACCCATGCCTGAACATGTATTGTTTGATAATAGTACAATCCAGGTTGGAAACATTCAATTGAAAGTGATTCATACCCCGGGCCATACGCCAGGAAGCATATGTTTGTATACCAGTGGCAATGTAATAACCGGTGATACGTTGTTTGTTGGTGCAGTTGGGAGAACAGATTTGCGTGGTGGATCTTATCAGCAACTTATGGCTTCAATTCATGAAAAATTGTATGCCTTGCCGCCTGATACAATCGTATGGCCTGGCCATGATTATGGTGTAACCCCTTCATCAACCATTCAGCATGAACGCGAAACAAATCCAATGACATAATGCATCCCTGTCAAATCATTTCTTGCTTTTCTTAATATGATGAAATTATTGACACACCCATACCTTATATTATATGCTTTCCACGCAAACGACATAAATACCAATACAATAAGGAAGGATACTATGCAAAGCAATCAACAAAAACCATATGAAATGATAACAGATTTTATTACAGGAAATGAAATCCCCAACGTTGGCGCAGAAGAAAACCGACAGGCTGTTGAAAAATTTCTTGTAGAGCAGAAAAACTATTCACCATCAGAAATTATTTTGGATGCTGATATCAATCTGCAAATTGGTCTTGACCGCTATCAAAGTCAGATTGACATTCTCGTTCGGATTCATGACCAATCTGTAATGATTATTAAGTGCGTCGCCGGTTCATTGGGATCTCATGAACGTGAAACCATTGCCGCTGCACGTTTACTGGAATCCAATCAAATACCGGTTTCTGTGGTGTCTGATGGCACGAATGCATTAATTCGAGATGTTATCACTGGAAAAAAAATGGGTGATGGATTAATGATGATTCCATCAAGAGAGGATGCCATTCAAATTCTTTATAAATATACCCCTACGCCAATTCCTGATAATCGGATTGAACGCGAAAAACTTGTTTTTCGTACTTATGATTCCATGAAAATTAATGTATCAAGAAATATTTTGGATTAATTTAAATTATCAATAAAGGAGATGCTATGATGTTAAAGGAAAGTCCTACGATGTATAAATGTCAACGAAACGAAATAAGACAAATCATTCGAGAAGAGTTACCTGATATTTTACGAAATGATGTTAATATACGCGGTTATCTTCAGGAACTGATTGCTGAAATAATTATGCCCAAATTGGATGTTTTATCAAAACAAATTCAGGATCTTAAAAATATTGTTGAAAAGTTTCAGATTGAAAACAATAAAAGATGGGCGGAAAACGATAAACGATGGGCTGAAAATGATAAACGTTGGATTGAGAATGATAAACGTTGGGTTGAAAATGATAAACGTTGGGATGAAAATAATAAACGTTGGGATGAAAAT
>Ga0272440_1002679_pt1 | contig 13706 bp, 8 predicted proteins | sample SSMMMBAug17_FD_192440 | JGI IMG/M metagenome (GOLD analysis project Ga0272440, IMG submission 192440) | Marine sediment archaeal communities from Little Sippewissett salt marsh, Falmouth, MA, United States - SSM-MMB-Aug17 | ecosystem: Environmental > Aquatic > Marine > Wetlands > Sediment ...
CCCTTGAGGGGGGTTAGGGGGGTGTTTTTGAGTTTGTACCATTAATACTAACACCCCCCTAACCCCCCTCAAGGGGGGAATTAAGACTTTGGTAAATTCTTTTTCGGAAATCACCTAAATTTACTGGCACATCCAGTTTTGAACAATAGTCTTGAGCATAGACATTTTAATATCTTTATCAATATAAATAATATTTCTTCGTTTATTATTATTTATTTGAAAAGAAAAATTTTTTTTGTTTATTCTGGCTGAAGCAATTAATGTGTTATATATTTCAGGAATCAATCTTTTTATACTTAAAATAGATGTTAAAGCGTGTCCAGTAAATGAGATTAGTAATATATCATCACCTGTAAAAGCTTTTTTATATTTTAAAGCAGCAGCCAGCCCCATAATCCCTGTTGGTTCTGGTATTACACATTTTTTTGTTAAATTTATATCATTCATTAGCAATAAATAGGCTTTTCTCAAATCATTATTTATTAAATTACCAAAAACAAAACCATTTGATAATTTAATACAATGATATAAATGAGGGCTGTTAAAACTCTCTACAGCAATAGAACCTACTGCTTCATAGACATTAGTTATATCATAACTTTTTTTTTTGAAAATTTTTACTTTATTAAATAATGCATTTTCAAATGGAAAGGCATTATTCATTCCTACAGGGACAATTTTTGGAATAGGATTTATTGTATGCTCCAGTCCCCAAGTAATTCCTGAAAGATAAGTACCATTTCCAACTCCAGCTAAAATATGAGTCGGCTGAGGTGAAAGTGAGCATATTTGCCTTGAAACTGTCTGTAGCCCTGGAATAAGAATTTCATTACTGGCGTTTGCATTAAAAAGGCCTTCTATATCTAATTGATTTGAAAGTGAATATACATCTTCATAATTTGAATTTCTAACACCTATTATCAAAATATTGTCAAAACTAGAAAGAAGCTTAATCTTTACACTGGATGCAGGAATAAAAATAACAGCTTTATAATCATAAAGCTGAGTCAGTTTAGCAAGAGATATGGCGTGATTACCAGATGAAGCAACATTAAAAAATTTTATATTATTTTTAATTCCAATATCAATACTTCTTTTAACCAAATAATCCTTCATGCTACCAGAATAATTGTAGCCTTCATCAAGTATATATACTTTTTTTACTCCAATCGTATCAGCAATAATTTTTGAGGAATAAATTGGTATATCTACATCATAACAAAAGTCAATAAATGGATCATTAATTGGCCATAATGTGGCATATTCATAAGTATCAGCATGTTTTTGTTTATGCAGAGTTATCTGATCTGAAGTAATTAATCTGTCACAAAGCAAGCATTTATATTCAAAAGACATAATATATTATTTTATTTTTTTCAAATTTTTTTAACTATATCATTAATAAAAACAAGTTTTTTTATATCAAAGAAAGCATTCTTTTTACCAACCAAATTTTTTAACAGTGATTACAAGTTAATAGGGTGATAAATTAATATGTTTTTATCAAATATAATATTAATATTATGTTATATCAAGCAAAAAGAACTTGAGTTTTCAGTTTTAACTCCAAAAGCTTATCTTTGGATTGTCCAATAGGTGAATGCCCCTGATAATACCTGAGAAGTACATGAGGCGCAGCAGGTGGATCATCAACTCATAAAATTCAAAATTTTTCAGATTATAAAAAGGGAAAAGTGTCCTTTGATCGTAAGGGAGGATGATTAATTTTCCATTAATAAAAAATAAGATTATTAAAATAGATAAAGGTGAGTTTATTTAATCAACTATTGGATAGATAATTGCATTAAATATTTATTTTTTTGTCAATCCATGACTAATTATATCAAATGCAAGAGATAATGTTTGTTTTAAATCTATTTCATCATAGGCAAAAGTTTTTCTACTTTCTTCCCATAATGCAAGTCCTGAAAATGTTGCCCAGATAACATATGCTATTTCCATTGCATCTTTATCTGCAAAAAAACCTTCTTTTATTGTTGATTTAAATATTTTACCAATTATCCGGATGGATTTATCTGATAAATGATTAATTTCTTGCAAAAGTTCAGGTGAAAGGCTTTGAAATGTCTCACTTGAATGAAGGTGAAACATATTCCTTAAGATAAGTGGATCAAATTCATATACATCATATAAAGCATCTTTTAATGCATTAATTTTATTATCGCTATCTAATTCTTTTTCATAAAAAACATGCTCTACGCGCATAAGTAAATACTGAAGTATCCTTAATGTAAGAGATGCGCATAATTCGTCTTTATTTTTAAAATAAAGATAGATCGTGCCAGCACTTAGTTCTGCCTCTTTTGCAATATCATCCATTGTTGCTTTACTAAAGCCTTTATCAGAAAATATCCTTTTAGCAGCAACTATTATCTGCTGACGTCTTCTTTCTTTTTCTCTTTCTTTTCTTTCTTTAATACCCATAAACTGAATTTCATTCATTAACTAAATGTTAGTGTATATATTAAAGCAATATATATTTGATGTTTCATATTTAGTCAAGAAAAATTTATCCTGATAATAACAGATTTTGTGGAGACAAATTTTTGATAGTATCGTAAAAAGTCAAATTTTAAAAAATTGGAATTAATAATTTCAAATTATTACACAGATCAGATAAAATCTCATTTTTTGACTTTTTACGAGACCATCACTTTTTAGCCTTGAAATAAAAAAAATATTATTTCAAAAAATCATTAATTTTATATTTAAAAAATCAATTTTTTACTTTTGATAAATTTATAAAAAAATTTATCTTGACTCTAAAAAGTTCATAATATAAAAAAAAATTTAAAATTTTAATTATTTCATTGCTTGAACTATTGTATAAAATCCAATTTTGTTTTTCCTGTTACCTCACGATTCTTCTCTGTTTATGTCAGTTTTTGTTCATAAGAACCAAGAAAAAACAAAATTTAATAATCTTAAATATTATTTTTATAAGCTTCAATAAAATAAATTAAGGAGGGAAATAATGAAGCAAATAGTAAGTATAAGTCTTGGATCTAGTAAAGATGATTATGATTTTGAAGGGGAGTATATTGAAAAAGATTTTAGAATAAGACGTTTTGGTACAGATGGAAGTATGGTCAGGGCTATGGATTTAATTGTTGAATGGAGTGAAAAAGCTGATGCAATTGGTATAGGTGGGTTAAAATATCCATATTTAGATAAATCAAAAAAAGGTGTTAAGAAATTAATTGATATTTTTAAAATATTTGATGATGATATTTCAAGATTACTTAGTTTTAAAGCTCAACTCAAAATTCCTATAACTACTGGAACTACTATAGCGAATGTAGCTGATGAATGGGCTATCAGGCATCTTCAATTTGAAATGGGCAATTATTTTACTAATGCGCGTGTTGTTTTTATTTCAGGAATTTACCATTACCATATGGCACATGTACTTTCTGATTTTACTGAAAATTTAAAATTTTGTGATCCGATTTTTGATGGTGGAATTTCAAAAATATTAAATTCATTAAAAGAACTTGATATTTATGAAAAAGGATTTCATGATACTTTACAACTAATGCCTTTAAAATTTATAGCTAATAATTTTAATCCATTAAAAAATATAAATATGAATTATCTAAAAGATGCAGTTAAAGATGCTTTTATTGTTGTTATTCCGCCAAATGATTTCAATAATTATATAGATATGTTTGATCTAAATGAGTTAAAAGGTAAAACAGTTATTACATCAAATGCATATGATGACAGGATAAATATGTTAAAAGAAAAAGGGGTTGATATTATAATTGATACTGCTCCAAAGGTTTTAGATAATGTAGTAGGTTTTAATGTATTAGAGGCTTTAATACATACAGTTTTGGAAAAGAAAGATGGTGATTTAACAAATGAAGATTTGCTTGAACTAATAAGTATCAGGGGTAGAAGTCCAAGGCCAAGTGTAGTTTATCCATCTGGTACACCAAAAAGAGTTAACAGATTTGCATTTGTAATCCATCCGCTTTCACAGGAACAATTCAAGTTAGATAAAAATGTAAGAAGGCTTTCAAAAATACCAGGAATTATGGATACTGTTGAGAAAGTTGTTGCATATTCCCCTCCCTGGATATATTCAAAAGTAACAGGTATAAAATCTCCAAAAGGTGTTGAAACAGAAGGATGGTTAATTACATTAGGTGGAACACCGAAACAAATGCTGACACATTCTCCTGAATTTACATATAAAAGATTACTTCAGGCTGCAGCCCTTGCTAAAAAACTTGGCGCACAAATTATGGGGCTTGGTGCATTTACAAAAGTTGTTGGTGATGCTGGAATAACAGTTGCGAAAAAAGCAGAGTTACCTATAACTACTGGAAACAGCTATAGTGCTTCTGGTGCACTTTGGGCAGCGGCTGATGCTGTTAGAAAGATGGGCCTTATCGAAACTGAAGAAGGTAAGAAAATCAATGCAAAAGCAATGGTTTTTGGTGCAAGTGGTGCTATCGGTTCTGTATGTTGTAGATTGCTTGCAATGGCATTTAGTGAAATATATCTATGTGGCAGAAATCCAATTAAACTTCTTGCCTTAAAAGATTCAATTTTAAAGGAAACCCCTGGAGCTGTTTTACATATTTTAGTAAATCCAGATAAACATCTTTCTGATATGGACGTAATTGTTACTGCTACTTCTGGTATGGGAAAAAAGGTTCTTGATATTATGAAAGTAAAACCAGGTTGTGTTATTACTGATGTTGCAAGACCCCTTGATTTATCACCTGAGCAGGTTGCAATGAGACCCGATGTTTTGGTTATTGAATCAGGTGAAATTGAACTTCCTGGCAATCCAGAATTTCAAAATATTGGTCTCCCTCCAAAAGTAGCTTATGCATGCCTTGCTGAAACTATTGTTTTAGCACTTGAAGGTAAGTTTGAAGTCTTTACAATTGGAAGAGATATTGAATGGGAAAAAGTAAAAGCAATTTATAAAATGGGACTGAAACATGGCATGAAACTTGCGGCAATTTCTGGAGTAAATGGCGTTTTTACTGATGAAGATATTGCAAGAGTAAGATATCTTGCTTTAGAGGCAAGAAAAAATCAAAATAAACAATAAGTTAATAATTACAAGGAGTTTATATGTTTTTTAATAAAGATGGCGCACTTGATTTAAAAAGCTTAGGTGAACAAAACGCAAGGCAGATTCATTTAAATTATTCTGTTGAGTTATTATATGAAGAAATATTGAAAAGACGAGAGGGCAAACTTGCAAAAAATGGTTGTGTTGTTGTTAACTCATGTCAATTTAGTCAGATATCACCTGAAAACAGATATATTGTCAAAAATTTTGAAGGTGAAAATTATGTCTGGCTAAGTGATAATAACCAGGTCATGGATGAAGATAAGTTTCAAAAAATATTCAATCGAATGATAGCTTATGCCCAAAATAAAGAATTTTTTGTTCAACATTTGTATGCTGCAAACAATAGTAATCTGAAAATTCCTATTCGTATCATTACAGAAACAGCACGGCACAGTCTTTATTCTAAAAATATATTTACTCCAATAGATAATCTATCATCAGCAGAACAAATTGAAAATTCAGATGAAATCCTTTTTTCATTTGTTCATATTCCAGGATTTAATACAATACCTGACATTGATGGCACAAAATCTCAAATCTCAATTATAAAAGATTTAAAGAAAAAAGTTGTCTTTATTTGTGGAACAGATTATGCCGGTGAAATTAGACAGGCTGTTTTTTCAATATTAAATTATATTTATGGAAAACAGTCTGTTTTAACATTGCGATGCTCTTCAAATATTGGTGAACAAGGCGATGTCGCACTCTTTTTGGGTCAAAGTGGTGCAGGTAAAACAACTGTGGCAATAGACCCTGACAGAAAATTAATTGGTGATCATGAGCATTGCTGGACAGACTCAGGTATTGTAAGTTTATTAAATGGTTGTTATATAAATGCTTCAAATATGACAAATGAAAATCAGCCAGAAATTTTTTCATCCATAAACAGATATGGAGCAATGATAGAAAATGCTCCAATTGATAATGAATCAAGAGAACTAAATATTGAAAACGATAATTTTAAATTAAATATAAAAGCTTCGTTTCCATTATCTTTTTTACCAAATATAAACAGGGAAGAAATACACTCTCATCCAAAAAATATTTTTCATCTTGCCTGTGATAAATCTGGCGTTTTTCCTATAATTGCCCGCCTTTCTCTTGAGCAGGCTATTTTTTCTTTTATTTCAAGCTATGCCTTTAGCACCTTTGAAATGTATAATAATAATAATAATAATAATAATAATAATAATATTGATTACAAAATTGATATTTGTTCTGCAATATCGGCTTTTTTATTAAATCCGAAAATTTCTGCTAATTTATTAATAAATAATATAAAAAAACATAATGTAAAATGCTGGTTGATCAATACAGGCTGGATTGGAGAACCTATGGGAAAATCTGATCAAATTAAAATATCTTATGTTAGAGCTGCGATTAATGCTGCTATTTCAGGTGCTTTAGATAATGTTTCATATGATATTTATCCTGTTTTTCAATTTGAAGTACCAAAAGAATGTCCGGCTGTACCTTCAAGCTATCTAAATCCTATTACATTAGCAGGCGACCAGATTGAATTCTCAATTCGAGCACATAAACTCGCTGAAGAATTGATTAATGAATATTCAAAATTTGAAAATGAAATGCCTGAGGAAATAAGCAAAACATTATCAATATTGATTTCAAATGATCAATCTCTTCATCTTGAAAACTTTGGTTTTTCTATGTAATCAACCGAAAAATTTTATTATGATATTGATAAATTATTATCCCAGGATTGGTTTGTTTATTATCTTATGGACTTACACTGACCAACAAAGACTTTAAACAGGGTGCAACACAAAAAAGTTGCACTTTATTTCATTTAATGATTTGAGTCCATTTCTTAGCCCTGAAAGGGCGTAACATACCAGCCCAGGGCAACGCCCTGGGTCAGAACATTTCAAAGTTTTGAGCCCTGAAAGGGCGTAACATAAAATAACAATAATAAAAGGTAGTCCATTTATGTAACGCCCTTACAGGGCTAAAAATTCTTTTTTATATTTTCCCAAGGCGCTGCCCTCAATGCTGTTTAATTAAGGATAAATATTGGAATATTTTCATTCATTTTAAACTTAATTTTCGACAAGATAAAGAATAAATTATGCATGAGCTAATTGAAAAAATAAAAAAACACCCTGATTTTCATAAAGCTGGAATGATCTTATGCCATAATGGTATTGTCAGAAAAACATCAAGAGATGGTAAAACCATAACTTCTTTAATTGTTTTTGTTGATCATGAAAAGCTGAATCAAATAATAGAAAATAACAAAAAACAAAAGGGAATTATTGATATTCAAGTAAAAATTTTTGAAAATCAAAAATTGCATGTTGGAGATGATCTTATGTATCTTACTGTTGCAGGGGATTTTCGGGAGAATGTAATAAAAGCACTTACAGATACATTAAACGAAATAAAAAAAATTGCAACTAAGAAAACTGAATTTTATTATTGATAAATTTTTCATAACTATTTTTATAGAACCTTATTATTATGTTCAACTTTATTTTCTTATATCTGATGGTCTAGTAAAAAGTCTGTTTTACAAAAATCGGTATTAATAATTTCAAATTGTTACACAGATAAAAATCTCATTTTTTGACTTTTTATTAGATCATCATATCTCAATAAATGTTTCTTGTTTCAGTCAGTGTTTTATGTGTTTGTCCATTTGTATATCAAAAAATAAAGTTGGATGATAATAAATTTAAAACCACAATTCTTATCTTAACAAAATAATTATATCAAATTTCTTTCTATAATAAAAAAAATAAATACTTTATACAAAAAATATAATTCGGTCAAATAAAACTGATGAAAAATCGATCTAATAAATAACTTGGATCAGGTTACTAATGATATATATACTATATTATCAACCTTATTAATTTTTATTTAACTTTGGATTATATTAATGATAATAAATAAGACTTTTATATTTTTTTATAAAATATTATTTTTTATATTAAATACTATTCAAACTCAAAAAAATGCGGCATATTTTTTGCTTTTAAAAATAGTGAAGGAATAAGAAAATGAATTTTTATGAAATTTTATGTAAATATTATAAAAGATTGATATCTAAATTAAATATTAATCATAATCTTGTTATTATGCTTTTTATTATTATATCCATTTCTTCATGTTCAACTGTGTACAGACCAAATAAACAAAGTTCTGGCAGTTTATTCTATAATCCACCTAATAATATTAATATTGGATTCTTAACCATTGATAATAATACTGATAATCATTTTAAACAGGATTGGGCTAATTTTGGTCCTTTTGATATTGAAAAAAATCCAAATTTATTTTTAACAGATATTATTATAAATGAGATAAAATCAAAAGGTTTATTCAAATCAATAGAAAAAACAAATATTTTTTCATCAAATTTTTCTGAAAATATTCAATCGCTTGCCAAAAAATATGATGCGGTTTTTGTTGGTGAATTATATAATTATAAATCAGGCGGGGGGCCATATCTTACTAATTTTATAAATCCTTTAATCTTAGGTGTTTATATTGGTGCTCCAGTAGCTAAAGGATATTTTAAAGGTGATATTCAATATTGTTTAAAGCTTGTTGATTTAAAAACAAAAAAAATTTTATGGAATTCTGGAAAAAAAACAATTAATTTTAATGAAGAAAACATTCGATCCAGTGCTTATAATCTCATAAGGCTTTGGAAAGACTATAATAATAAACTTGTTGAAAAATTTGTTGACGATATTTGCGATTCTTTAGTTGAAGAAACTAATAAGAATACAATAATGTCAAATTTCAATAATTACAATATGATATCTAAGAATAAAGAAAAAAATTATTCTAAGACAAAAGACAGCCTTTTAATTAAAAGAGATCATTCATATAATTCTATGGAATATTGGGCGGTTATAATTGGTATTTCAAATTATCAGGATTCAAAGATTCCATCTCTTAGATATGCTGCTGCTGATGCAAATATTTTTTACAAATGGATTACTTCACCAAAAGGTGGGAAATATGCACCATCAAGGGTTAAATTGATGATTAACAATGAAGCAACTAATACAAATATCAAAAAAGCATTATTTGGATGGTTAAAGCAAGTTTTAGAGGAAGATATGGTTGTTATTTATTTTGCAGGACATGGTTCACCTGATACGCCATCTGCTTCAAATTCTAATAATAATAATCTTTTTTTATTACCATATGATACTCAATATGAAAATATTGCTTCAACTTCTTTTCCAATGTGGGATATTGAAACCGCATTAAAAAGATTTATTAAGGCAAAAAAAGTCATTGTTATTGCTGATGCATGTCATTCTGGGGGGGTTGGAAAATCATTTGATATTGCAAGAAGAGATGGAAGGGCAGTAAAAGTTAATAAAATCAGTACTGGTTTGCAAAACCTTGCTCAAATATCTGAAGGTATTGTTGTTATTTCTGCTTCAAATGATAATCAATTCTCTTCTGAGGGAACTCAGTGGGGCGGAGGTCATGGTGTTTTCACTTATTTTCTTTTAAAAGGTCTTATTGGAAGCTCTGATTATAATAAAGATGGTAAAGTTACTCTTGGTGAAATAATACCATATGTCTCAGAACAGGTTAGAAGATCAACAAATAATGAACAATGTCCAATTATTACAGGACAATTTGATCCATCAATAAGCATTGCTAAATAATATCTGTGTATTATGACTATATTTATTAAATCATTTTTAAAAAACAATCTTAAAAAAATTATAATTTTTCTTATTATACATAGTTTGATATCCATTTTTTGTTATGCTCAAAATAATAATAAGCAAAGTCATGAAAAAATATATCAAAAATACAACCCTGAAACTCAAGAAATCCTCAAAGATCAACTTATAAAACAAATGGATTTTTTAGATAATCAAAAAGATTTTATTAAAAAAAAAGAAAATCTTGAAAAAAAAAATTATCATGAAAAGCAAAAAGGAATTGGAATTGTTGAAGCTATTAAAAATACAATTTCAAAGCAGCTTGATATTTTTATACAAAAAAAAGAAATAGAAATAAATGAAGCTAATATTTTGTATGAAAAAGGTCAATTTGACAGTGAATTTGAGATTTCTGCAGGATTCGAACATAAAGATACTCCTCTTACAACAATTGAAGAATTATCTGGTATTAATAAAATGGAGATTGATACAAGCTCTATTAATATCGGATATAAAAAAAAAAATCGGTCAGGAATAACTATAAATCCAATTTTTCAAATGACTCGAACTGATAATACCGGATATCAACCTTATAATAACTCTAATGTATTGTTAGTGATTACTATTCCTCTTCTAAAAGGAAGCGGCATTAAAATAAATACAGCAAATGAAAGAGCTGCTGAAATTAATTATAATATTGCTATGTATGATCTTTATCATAAAATTTCAGAATATGTGCTTCAAACAACTCTTGCTTATTGGGATTATATGGCATCCTTGCTTCAATTTGAACAATTAAGTGAATCATTAGAACGTGCAAGATTGTTAGTTGAGGAAACTCAAATTCTTATAAATGCTGATGAAAGACCTGCATCTGATCTTGATCAATTAATTGCCAATCTTGCAGACAGAACAGCATCTTTTGTTGCTGGAAGACAGGCTTTAACAGAGGCAAGATTAAATTTAGGTCATGCAATTGGCGATGATCCAAAAAATTATAAAAATATTACATTTTTAAATGATAATTTTTCAATATTTAATATTAATGAAACTAATATCAATATTTCAGAAAATGAATTAATTAATGAATCATTAACAAAACGATTTGATTATAATGCGTTAAAGCAAAGAGAAAAATATTTTAAAATTCAACTTGAACTTGCAGAAGATAATCTTAAGCATCAATTAGATATTAACTTAAATTTTGGCTATTCAGGACAGGATGAAGGTCATAATATCAAATACTATTTTTCATCTTTAACTCATAACGTACCAGGCTATAATTGTTCATTTCAAATCAATATGAACTGGCCTTATGAAAATAATTTAGCATATGCAGTATTATATGAAAAAAAAGCAGGGTATGATCAGAGTGTATTATTAACAAAACAGCTTGAAACAAGTATTAAAACTAAAATTATGATAGCTCTCTCAGGTATAAACAACAGTAAAATGGAAATAATAAAGGCAAGAGAGTCTGTTAAATCATATAAAATTGTATCAGATAATGAAAAAATAAAATTTAAACTTGGAATTTCAACTTTAATTGATCTGATTACAACTGAAGATAGACTGACTAATGCATTAAGAAATGAAATATCTGCATATCAGAACTACGCTCAATACATTGCAAAGCTTCGTTTTGAAACAGGAACTATTGTCAAGCTTAATGATTATAATATTTTAATAGATTTAAATAATTTAATAACTATTCCAGATAGTATTTAATATGCCTATTTAAAGAAAGATTATTTGTGGCAAAATTATTTAGAAAAATATCGTTAGAAAGGCTTGCATCCCCAGAAGAGCTTGATATTATGATGAGAGTAACTACACCTAAAGGTTGGTTAGCTCTTTTAGGGATAGGTGTATTAATAATAATTGCATCAATTTGGAGTATTTATGGAAGTATTCCTGAAAAAGTTACAGGAAGCGGACTATTTATAAAAAGCGGTGGTGTTTTTGATGTAGTTTCTCTTACTTCTGGTCAATTGCTTGGAATTTATGCGAATGTTGAAGGGATAGTTGATAAAGCTCAAATTATTGCTAAAGTTGCTCAACCTGAATTAAAAGATCAGATAAGTGAATTAGAAAGGAATCTAATCGAATTAAAATCTGAGCATATTAGAATGGAAAAAAATATTGATCTGGATATTAAAATGCAAAAAGAACATATGAAAAACCAGTTAGCTCATATTATTAGATCAATTGAATTTTGGGAAAATAGACTTAAATGGTTAAAAGAAAAAAAAATTGATCAAACTCAACTTCTTACAATGGGACTTATTACAGAGCAAACATTTTTAAATACTATGCAGGAAATTAACTCTGCAATGCAGCAAATAGAAAAAGATCAAAATCAGATTAAAGAAATTAAAATCAGGGAATTTCAATTAAGAGATAATAAAAAAAGAGAACTTGTTCAAAGCCAGCAGTTAATAAATAAACAACAAAGAAAGCTTGATGCTTTAATGAATTCACTTGAATTAAAATCAAGAGTACTCAGTCCATTTACAGGTCGCGTTATTGAAATAAAAGCAGAGCCTGGAAAATTAATATCAAGCGGCGAAAGTATTCTTACCCTTGAACTTATTGGAGAAAGTACAAATGATTTAGAAGTTGTTGTTTATGTTGCACCTACTGAAGGTAAAAAAGTAAATCATGGTATGAAAGCTCAAATTTCACCCAGTATTGTAAAACAAGAAGAATATGGCTATATATTAGGAATGGTAACTCATGTTGCAGAGTTCCCATCTACAATAAAAGGAATGATGAGAGTCCTTCAAAATAACAGTCTGGTTCAAACTCTTTCAAGCAAAGGCGCTCCTATTGAAATATATGTTGACTTGATACCTGATTCTGAAACAAAAAGCGGTTTTAAATGGTCATCTCCAAAGGGAGATACAGTAACAGTCCAATCTGGAACCTTATGTAATGTTACTTTTACAATTTCTGAAAAAGCACCAATTTCTTTAGTCATTCCTTTATTTAAAAAATATTTACTTGGTATTGGTAATAGAAAATTAATGTTGTAACGTTATTTCAGAAGAAGAATATACCATTTTGCCACAGGAAAAATAATTAAACATCAAGTTATCTACATTTAGATTTAAAAAAAAATCAATACAGATTTAGTCATAAAGATTTTGGCAAGGCGCCAGATCAAAATTATCCGCAGGGCGAAGCCCAATACTGTTGAATTAAGAATTTTCAAATCTGAAAATTTTAACTTTTTTGAATGGAAGATCAACCTGCGTCCCCTCCCCCTCAGATTATCAATATACAGATTTAGTCATAAAGATTTTGGCAAGGCGCCAGATCAAAATTATCCGCAGGCGTAAAATAGTACGTTGAGGACGAATTTTTATCTGGGAACATAGTCCAAAATCTTTATGACTAAATCTGTAGCATATTTTTATCAATAATTCATAGTACGTTGAGGACGAATTTTTATCTGGGAACATAGTCCAAAATCTTTATGACTAAATCTGTAGCATATTTTTATCAATAATTCATACATGCTGACCAAAAACAATTTTTAAGAATTATTTTGTTTGTGAAGTTATATTGTTTGACTTGAATGATACAATATTGATAAAATAAAAACTAATAATATGATTTGAAATGTAACACATTCATCAAAATAAATCATGAAAGTACATTACGCTCGCTAACGCTCGCGGCTCTGATTAGTTTGTTTTTTTGTTATCAGAGCCGCGAGCATTAGCGAGAGAACATATTGAATTTATAACTAAATTTGAGACATTCATATAAAACTTCCATGCCCTTGCGGCACAACAAAGCATGAAAGTTTTATCGTTTAATTTTTTAGATGCAGGCTGGAGTCCCAAATCTTTAGATTTGGGCGTCAAAAAATTACAACGATTTGAAAAAATTACTGACGCCCAAATCTAAAGATTTGGGACTCC
>Ga0272440_1002680_pt1 | contig 13704 bp, 10 predicted proteins | sample SSMMMBAug17_FD_192440 | JGI IMG/M metagenome (GOLD analysis project Ga0272440, IMG submission 192440) | Marine sediment archaeal communities from Little Sippewissett salt marsh, Falmouth, MA, United States - SSM-MMB-Aug17 | ecosystem: Environmental > Aquatic > Marine > Wetlands > Sediment ...
AAATTATCAAAAAATTGAATGCTCATTTCAATATGGATAAAATATTGTCTGATACCAATGAAGAACCTAAGTCGTCTGAGGGCGCTTTAGCGTCCTTTTTCCATTCAGCGTTGGGCTTTAGCCGGCTTTAGCCCTACGCTGTTCTTGCAATTGCCGATATCGAACATTTTTTTATCTGACGATTATGATCTTTAGATACATTTGAAAGACTTCTTTATACCCGAAAATTTATGGCCGCTTACTTAGCCCATTTATGTTGCGCCCTTTCAGGGCTTAAAAATCTTTTTTATATTTCCCCAGGGCGTTGCCCTGGGCTGGTTTGTTACGCCCTTTCAGGGCTAAAAAATGTACTAAAATCATTAAATTAAATAATGACGTTATTAAATTGTGGTTCCTAAGGAATGCTCTGAAAATAACATCCTCTGTTTCTTGATCGTACAAAAAAATAAGGTCGTGTAGAGACGTAGCATGCTACGTCTCAACAGTACAATTACCTCAAAACGAACAATATCAATAATGGGGAAGTTATTTTCAGAGAGTTCCTAAGTTATATGTTACCAACAGGAGCAATATAAATAACAAATTCATCCTCACCGTCAACTCTTATCAACTGATCCATTTTTTTCTGATGAAATGCAGCGATAGCACATGTACCTGCATCAATTGCTTCGCAAGCAAGATATAAATTTTGACAGACATGCCCAACATCAATGGCAATAACACGATGTGCTGAAAGATCGTAGCGCCATTCCATTCGATAAGGTATCGTTGTCCAAACAAATGTTACCGGCGCTTTCCCTACAAATGTCTGGTTTAAAGCTGCAGATGTCAGACATTGTTGAAGTTGTTCTACTTTATGCTCAAAAATCAATGCATGTTCAACAGGAAGATATCGATAAATGCCTGTTTCAAGATTTTGAACATTGGATACAGCAAGATAGGTTTCAAATGAATGACGACACCCGGCAGAAGGTACTATTCTAAAAGCTGATGAATCATTTATGGGTTTACGTATTCCCTGAGTTGCCCACAGAAGAAATGCTAACGCATCAAGTGAAATTGGACTATTCTTAAACACACGACGACTCATCCGGTTTTTAAATGCTTGGGTCAGCTGAATATCTTTAATGCCTTTTATTTGATCCATAGGGGGAAGTTTTATCCTTTTCTGATCAGATTGATAAGGTTTTTGTAATGATGGCGGTGATATCCCTTTGTTCTGGTCAGTCAAAGCAAAATTAATTTCCAATCGTAAATTATCTTTTAAAAAATTGCGAAAAATATGTTTTAATTCTGGATTCATTCTTTTCTTTCTTTGTTTTACAATTCTAAAATGCAATATGGATTTACTTTTTACAGACCTCGGAATCTTAGAATCAAATATTCAAATATCCCTTAGAAAAATAACTTCCCCATTTTTTAAATTTTATTTTCGGTTTTTGTTTGTAGAGACGTAGCATGCTACGTCTTTACACGACCATATTTTTCGAGGTTTCCTTAACTTCGATCATATGTGTGTAAGTAGCAAATTTTGTAATTTTCCAGTTATTATTCGAATCAACAATATCGGAAAATAATCCGAAAAAGTCAAGTCTGTTTCGGATTAATCTCCTATATTGTTGATATGGTTCGAATAATAACTGAAAAATCATGCAAAGAACAGATTTTGGTGAGCCATAGATATTATGCATTCGAACCGAAAAAATGCATGGATGTACTTGGATTCTTTATCTTTTGATCAATCGGTGTAATCGATATGCAAATAAATGTCCAATGATAATAATAATGAATTAAGGAATTCTCAAATATTAACATCCTCATTTTATCTTGAACGAACAAAAAAATAAGGTCGTGTAGAGACGTAGCATGCTACGTCTCTACAAACTTTTGATCAATCGGTGTGATAGATATACAAATAAATGTCCAATGATAATAATAGTAATAATGAATTAAGTTCAACTATTTATTTTATATTCAATATATGATATATATTCAAATATCAGCGTTTCATTAATCATAAAACAAAAAAGAAGGAGGATTTATGCATTTTTTACACCGCCTTGTTATCATTGCAAGTATACTCACATGCTTTTTTTCACATGGCATTTCCTATGCTGAACTAAAAACAGAGGCGATGGACAAAAAAAAGGTCATCGTTGGAACCAAACCGGCCCCACCATTTTCTTTTAAAAATAGCAATGGCATTTGGACAGGTATCAGTATCGATTTATGGCGAAATATGGCCAATGAATTGGGGATGCAATATGAGATTAAAGAGTATGATTTAAAGGGACTTTTAAAGGCTACCAAAGAAAACAAAGTAGATTTCGGTGTTGCTGCAATTACCATTACACCTGACAGGGAACGCGAATTGGATTTCTCACATGCCTTTTATCATACTGGCTTAGGCATTGCTGTTCCTGTCAAGCAAAATTCTAATGCAATCTTGAAAATTGCCAAACAAGTCTTTTCTTTTCAATTTTTGGGATATCTGCTTACCCTTGTTATCACACTTTTATTTGTGGGGCTTCTTATCTGGCTGGCCGAACGAAGGCATAATCCAAATCATTATCGAACCGGTGTAAAAGGTATTTTAGATGGGCTCTGGTGGTCGGCTGTTACCATGACAACTGTTGGCTACGGTGATACCGTGCCCAAAAGCTATTTGGGACGTTTAATTGCTTTAATTTGGATGTTTCTGGCGATCATTATTATTTCTTTTTTTACAGCCGGAATTGCATCATCACTGACAGTCAGCCAATTGGATTATGGGGTAAAATGTTTTGAAGACTTACATGGTGTTAAAGTGGGAAGTTTGGAAAAATCGACAACAACACAGTACCTTCAGAAAAAAAATATCCAACCCAACACCTATGACTCAGTCTTAACTGGATTGAAAGCACTTGCTAATGGTGAAATCGACGCAATGGTTCATGACCGGCCGATATTGCAATTTTATGCAAATTCAGAGCTTAAAGGGAAGGTGACTGTAATCAAAGCCATGTTCAACCCCCAAAGTTATGGTATTGCAATGCCTGCAGGCTCTTCTTACCGAGAAATAGTGAACAATCACTTATTAAAACGATGGATGAACGAAGAATATTGGAAAAAATTAACAGGAAAGTATCTTGGAGACTAATCCTTTCTTGTTTTCCCTTGCTGTCAATCGGTGGTTCTAATAATAAATTTTTCAATGAATTAGAGCCGCCAGAGTTAATGTGCAATCAGAAAAAAACTGGCTTTAATAATAATAAAAGATTCATTAGGTTAAGTGCTTATTCTTTGTAAAGCTTTTCCTGTCTCGGCACGTTGATTGCAATATCTATCATATTTGTTTTTCAATAATATGCTGGTGTCCGGAATTTTTTTTGATCAAACAAGATGACAAAAAAACTTTCCGGACAACAATTGTGAAATACTTTTCTTATAGATGTTCAGATAAAGATGATTATCCGCCAAACATCAATGACATAGCTAAACCTTTATGTGAAAAATCTATAGCAAAACTTTTTATCCAATCTATAACTGAATATTTCTGATATACAATCAATGCGTTGTTTTCAAAATGAATCAAGCTTTGATTATTTTTTCAATATATCATACATTAATTGAGGTGATGCATGATGAAAATTTGGGAATTTTTTGATTGGTTTATCCCACAAGACATGAAACAAGACCCGAAATATTTTATACGTTCTCGCCAGTTTGTTTATTTTTCATGGATTGCCATTGTTTTTTATATTGTGAATATCATTAAATGGATCAAATTTGGATATCCCGACTTAGCTATTAGCATGCTTTGTGTTTTTGTGATCAATATGAGTATGGTGTTTGTTTTTCGAGCCACCGGATCAATAAATCTTGCAGGGAACTTTGTAATGGCTGCTTTAAACTGTCATTTTTTCTATTTAATATACCTGACAGGAGGTCTTAACGCAAGTGCACTATCATGGATTGTCATTATACCTGTTTTTGCAGCATTGTATTTCAGTAATAGAGTTTCAACCATTTGGACAGTTCTTTCGTTTACAGGTATAGCAACCTTCTATTATTTGGATCATTGTGGATTTCAATTTCCAACGCCGCAATTGACACCTTCCCAAATTGCACAAACTCATTTATCAAATGCTATTGGTCCTTTGCTTGCTGTTTTTTTTTCTGGATGCTTTTTTAATATAGCTATGTATCGGGCATTTGATGGTCAAAAGGAAGCTCTGACAAGGCAACAAGAAATGCTTGATCAACTCAAATCTATTTTTGATAATGTTAATGAAATCAGTGACAGTATTATTTCTACATCAACCGTTTTAGATAAATCATCAAATGCACTGAATGTACGTTCTCTCAATATGAAAGAAAAAACAGCCGAAGCTGCTGATATTTCTCGAAAAGCCAATGAAAATATTAAGAATATGGCCAGTGCATCCCAGGAAGTTAGTACTCAGGTATCATCAGTTGCATCCAAAGGAAATCAACTGGTGGGTAATATGAAAGATATTGGTGATGCAACAGGAAAAGTCTCCAATAATTTGAGTATAGTTGCTGATTCAGCAGAAAGTATGTCAAATTCCATCAATATTATTGCAACTGCCATTGATGAAATGTATGCATCATTAAATGAAGTTGCTGAGAACTCAGGCCGAGGTGCATCTGTAACCAATGATGCTTCAGAAAAAGCAGACCAAACGTCTACCATTGTAAATACATTAGGTGAAGCTGCTAAAGAAATTGGTGATGTCGTTGATTTGATTAAAGGTATCGCATCTCAAACCAATTTATTGGCTCTTAATGCTACAATTGAAGCTGCCGGAGCTGGCGAGGCGGGTAAAGGGTTTACTGTTGTTGCTAATGAAGTTAAAGATCTGGCACGACAAACAGCCAGAGCAACTGAAGATATTCGGGAAAAAATTGAAGGCATGCAAACCAATACTCAGGATGCCATAAAAGCGATTGAATCCATTGTTAAGGTTATCGCTGAAATAAATTCCATTATGAGCAATATTGCTTCTGCTGTAGAACAACAAACCGCAACAACCAATGAAATATCAAAAAGTTTCTCTGAAACTGTTGCTGCTGCAGATGCTGTCGCAAAAAATGTACAAAAAGCAGCCAAACGAGCAGGTGAAACATCAAATAATGCTGAAAATTCAATTCAATGGGGAATGCAGGTCTCTGATCATCTTGATGATGTTGCGACCGCAGCTGTATCCATTGCAAAAGATGCCTTTGAAGCTTCAGAAAGAACAGAACGTGTTTCTGTATGTGTTCTTGATGTTAACAAAACAGTTGTTGAAACATCGGATGAAAGTACTCAGATAAAAACGCAAGCAAAAACGCTTATTCAACTGGCCCATCGGTTGAATGAATTGATCGGACACAAATAATCGAGTGAACTCTAAATAATCAATCAAATGACGCTGTTGATTCCGGAAAGAATGAGTTATGGATATGTCAATCAAACATGAAAAAGATAATATTATTCAATTAGATACCTTAACTGCACGGGAACAGTCTCAAAAAGAACTTGAAATTGTAAACAAAATTTTACCTTATTCTGTTACCATTCATTGCCGCAAAAATGATGAAATTATCATGAAAGGCAATGATTCTAAAAGTATTTATTATGTCAAATCCGGCGCAATAGAAGTTTTTTATAATTTACAAAATACAAAAATTATCGTCGCTTTGATTGGTGAAGACAATTTTTTTGGTGAAATTGGTTTTTTTGATGGAATTTCAAGGGTGCGTGAAATTCGCGCAAAAGAAGCATCAGAGATTTGTGTTTTTTCAGAAGAATCGCTCAACGATATTCAACAAAAAGACCCTGCTTTATATAGTGAACTCATTTGCTTTTTAGCTCGTTCAATATGTCATAAATTTCGAATGATCTTAGAAGACAGAGAACCTCTTCAGTCATATGCAGAATCTCTGTCAACAGGTTATCGAACTTATGATACACCAAAGCCACTTCCGGAAGATTTTTTTCATACTGCTGAATGGTCCAGTATTAATGTGATGGTCAGAGATTTTAAACAACAAATGACTGCCCTTTCAAAAAAATTGCACACTGATAAAGGACATTTTATTGAGGACGATCTCAAAAAAAAGGGACATAAAATTCTGAATTATTTTTTTTATGGCTTAAAACAATTTAAAAAACGCATTCAAGAAACCCCCATTGAATCTTTTATGTGGCATTATATTTTCAAAGAAATCTATCCCTGCATCATGAAAAGCCGTTTTGCTGAACGTGCTTATTCAAAACCAAAAGGCTATGCCGGCGATTTCATGATGATGGAAATGTTATATCAAAACACCCCTGATGGCGATGGGAAGCTCGGCATTGTTATTGATAGCTGGTGTTTAAACACACCATCTGCACAGGCTGTTAGAAATCGCAAAAAATTACTGGCCAAAAAAATTAAATCCATTTGTGATCAATTAAAAGATAAACAATCTGAAACAATTAAAATTATGAATTTGGCCTGTGGTCCTAACCGAGAATTATTTGAATTTTTATATCAATGTAATTATAGTGATCAAATTGATGCCACCTGCGTTGACATTGATTCTCAGGCACTACACTTTATTGATCAACAAATTAATATTTTTCCACACAAAGCTGTTATTCGTCTGATGAATGAAAATTTGGTTAAATGGGCCATTGGAAAAATTGATCACGATTTTGGGCTTCACGATATTATTTACTCTGCTGGTCTGACAGATTATTTGAATGATGAACTTTTTATCGCATTTGTTAACCGATGTTATTCTCAACTAAAACCCAATGGGCATCTTATCATTGGCAATTTTTCTCCCATGAATCCAGATCGATTATTAATGGATCATGTTTTGGATTGGCGTTTGATTTATCGTACAGCAGATGAATTAAAATTTTTGTTTCAACAAACAGCATTTAATGATAATGTAACAATTTTTTCTGAGCCTCAAAAAGTCAATCTGTTTGTTCAAGGGACAAAGCAGGTTAATAGTTGAACTATTAATTCGGGAATACAAATGAAAATCAACCTTTTTACCCTTTCATTTGATGAAACACTTGAATTGCAATTCCGCCAGGACTATTTAAATAAAGCCATCACTCAAATGAGAATTTCGCTTGGACTTTCTATCATTTTTTATGCCTTATTTGGCATACTTGATGCCGAGTTAATTCCTGATCAAAAAGAAATTATATGGATAATTAGATTTGGCTTTTTTTGCCCTTCAGCTTTGTTGGTTTTAATCCTGTCTTTTGTTAATAAAATTCGTAATTACGTTCATTATTGGATTGCCTGTGTTGAAATTATTGGTGGCGTAGGTATTATCAGTATGACCATTATCGCCCCACCACCTGCCAATTACACTTATTATGCGGGCTTAATTCTCGTTCTTTTTTTTGGATTTACCATTTTTAGACTTCGCTTTGTATTAGCCAGTGTGACGGGATGGATTATTGTTATTTTATACCAAATTGCAGCATTACATTCAGAGACGCCGATGTTAATGTTTATTAATAATAACTTTTTTTTCGTCGGTGCGAATCTTGTTGGTATGTTTGCCTGTTATTCCAGGGAATTGAATGAACGAAAAAATTTTTATCTAACTCGATTACTAGCTATTGAAAGTGAAAAAGTCGAAGCTGCCAATCGAGAGCTGGAAAATAGAGTAAAACAAAGAACCCTTCAACTCGAAAAAATGAACACTGATCTGCTGAAAGAAATTGAAGCACACAAAAAGTCTGAAAAAGAAAAAAAATTTCTTGAAACTGAACTGATGCAGGCCCAAAAAATGCAAGCAATAGGAACATTAGCAGGTGGTATTGCTCATGATTTTAATAATATATTATTTCCTATTTTTGCATATGTTCAGATGGCGATTAATGAAACCTCAGATAATCAAAAAGTACAACGCTATTTAAAACGAGTGATGAGTTCTGCAGAACGAGCAAAAGATCTTGTTCAGCAAATTCTCATGTTTGCGAGAAAAGGAGAACAGGAAAAAAAGCCGGTTTATATTCAACCCATTATCAAGGAAGCCTTAAAACTGTTAAGAGCGACCATACCTACGTCTATAGAAATTAAACAGGACATTCACGAACATGTTTCACCTGTTTTGGGAAGTGCCATTCAATTACACCAGGTTCTCATGAATTTATGTACAAATGCATACCACGCCATACAAGAAAAAGAAACCGGATGTATTGACCTTATTCTTTCAGAACGTGAAATTGATCACAAAGACCTTGTCCAATATCCCAATATTGTACCAGGAAAATATATTTATTTGATGGTTAAAGACACTGGCATTGGCATTGATGATGAAATTAAAGAACAAATTTTTGACCCTTTTTTTACAACCAAAGAACCGGGGGAAGGTACCGGTATGGGACTTTCTGTTGTTCATGGCATTGTCTGTGAACATGAGGGATATATTTTTGTTCAAAGTATTCCGGAAAAAGGAACACAATTCAATGTTTTTTTGCCGGTATATAAGCAAGCAGTCAAAAAAAAGATTGAAAAAAATGAAGTTGTTGAGATTAGAGGAAATGGTGAGCATGTTTTACTGGTTGATGATGAACTGGAAATTGTTAAAGCCCTGGAACAAATGTTAATCAAACTTGGATACAAAGTAACATCCCAATTGAGCAGTCAAATTACTTTGGAAACTTTTGAAAAATCACCTGATAAATTTGATCTCTTGTTAACCGATCAGACCATGCCGCAAATGACCGGAATTACTCTGGCAAAAAAAGTTTTAAGCATTCGTCCTAGTTTGCCGGTTATCATCATAAGTGGTTATAGTAACCAGTTAACTTGGGAAAATATCAATGCCATCGGTGTACAAGATATTTTGTTTAAACCTGTCACTTTAAAAGAATTGGGAAGCAAAATCCAATCTGCTTTAACAGCAACCAAATGATTGCTTAAATAAAGGATTTTATCATGAGCGAAATAGAAGAAAACAGTTTATTTCAAGATGATGATATTGTTTTTGCAGAAGAAGGTGATGATAGTCTTACAAGTTTTGACAATCATCAACGATGGAAAGTTATGATTGTTGATGATGAAGAGGAAGTTCATACTGTTACCCGTATGGTTCTTGAAGATTTTACCTTTGAAGGCAGGGGGCTTTTATTTATCAGCGCATATTCAGGAGAAGAAGCCAAACAAATTATTTCCGAGCATCCGGATTGTTCATTAATTCTTTTGGATGTTGTTATGGAATCCCCAAATTCTGGACTGGAAGTTGTTAAACACGTCAGAGATGTTCTAAACAATAAACTTGTTCGCATCATTTTACGAACAGGTCAACCTGGACAGGCGCCTGAAAGAGAAATTATTACACGTTATGATATCAATGATTATAAACTAAAAAGTGTATTGACAGAACAATCTCTCTTTACGACAGTTACATCTGCGATAAGATCTTATCGAGATATTAATATAATAGAACATAACAGGCAGGGGCTTGAGCAAATACTTAAATCTTCTGTATCGCTTTTTAGACTTCAATCTTTAAAACAATTTGCCAATGGCGCACTCATGCAATTATCATCTCTTTTAGGTCTTGATGACCAGTCAATTTTAATTCATGCTTCCGGATTTACTGCCGCTCAGGATGAAGGTGAACTGAAAATTATTGCTGCAACAGGTAAATTTCAAGATTGTGTCAATAAACCTCTTGATGAAAGTGTCCCCAAGAATATCAGGGATTTACTTGAAAAAGCAGCCGAATCAAAAGATGGCATTATTTCTAATACTGATTATGCAGGACATTTTATTAGTAGGAATGGTTCTAAAAATTTCTTATATATGGGTGGCTACAAACAAGATTTGTCTGATATGGACAAAAAAATGATTCGTATCTTTACATCAAATGTTTCTATTGCTTTGGATAATATATATCTCAATCGTGAAGTCGTTGACACGCAAAAAGAAGTTGTGATCACCCTTGGCGAAGTAGTTGAAACTCGCTCCAAAGAAACAGCCAATCATGTCAGGCGAGTGGCTGAATATTCTTATCAATTGGCATTAATGGTTGGGCTTGATGATTATTCTGCTGAACTTATTCGTTTGGCTTCTCCTATGCACGATGTTGGAAAAATTGGCATTCCCGATACCATTTTAAATAAACCAGGTAAACTGACCAGGGAAGAATTTGAGATTATTAAAACACATACCTTAATAGGATATGATATTCTTAAACATTCTGACCGAGAAATAATGCGCGCTGCTGCTGATATTGCTTTGGAACATCACGAACGTTGGAACGGAAAAGGCTACCCTCAACATCTTAACGGTGAAAATATTCATATTTTTGGTCGTATAACAGGTCTGCTGGATGTTTTTGATGCTTTGAGCTATAAAAGAGTGTATAAAGATGCATGGCCATTGGAAAAAATTCTGGATCTGATCAAAGCAGAAAGAGGTGAACATTTTGATCCTAAACTGGTTGATTTATTTCTCAATCATCTGGATGTTTTTCTGGCAATCAAAGAAACTTATCCTGAAGAATCTGAATAATTCTATATCTAAAGAGGGCTAAGCCCGAATGGGGAAGTTATTTTTCGAGCATTCTAAACAATAAGGTTTTTACGTAAATGGCAGGCATTGGTTTTGAATTAAAACGCATTATGCGTCACGAAACATTTTTAAGTGAGTTCACTGCCTACCTTTATTCTGCCATGATTTCATCCGGTCCCTGGCTAATGTCCATATTGTGCTTAGCTGTGTTAGGAATATTTCGAGGCGGCGAGAATGCAAGTGCTCACGAATTATTTCGATCTACTGTTGTTTATATATATGCATCATCATTAATTTTCAGCGGTATCCTTCAGCTGGTCTGTACAAGATATCTTGCTGATCAACTATATGAACAAAAAAGTGATCACGTTTTAACCACTTTTTTTACCTGCACGGTCATTATTTTAACAGGTGGAACAGCTATAGCCTGGCCTGGTTTTTATTTTTTTAAGATATCCATGATTCACAAATTTTTGGCGGTTTTACTTTTTCTTGTGATTAATATGATCTGGTTAAGTATGATTTTCTTATCAGCAGTCAAAGATTATCATAGTGTTGTATTTTCTTTTGCGATTGGAGCAGTTATTAGTATTATCCTTGTATTTCGATTGGGAGCCTATTTGGGCGTTGAGGGGGATTTATTGGGATATCTTATCGGGCAATCAGTAACGTTGTTCTGGCTTATGGCAAGACTTATTGCTGAGTTTCCAGCCTCTCGCTTTTGGGATATAGGATTATTCAAATATTTTATAAAATTTTGGGATCTGGCCTGTATTGGTTTTTTTTTTAATTTAGGAATATGGGTTGATAAATTTGTCTTTTGGACTGCCCCGGATTCCAATGTTATTGTTCCTTTTTTCAGAACACATAAATTATACGATTCTCCGCTTTTTTTTTCATATTTGACCATTGTCCCTACATTAGCAATGTTTATGTTAAAAATTGAAACAAGTTTTTATGATCATTATCGAAAATATTATTCAAAAGTAATGGGTAAAAAAGATATGGCCAATATTTTGGAAGAAAAAGGATTGATGATTGATACACTTAAAGAAAGCATCAGAGAAATTTTCATTATTCAAGGAACCATAACATTGATATGTATCGTTTTTACGCCTGAAATCATCAATGCTTTACATTTTACGACATTACAGGCACCCATTTTTAGGGTAACGCTTATTGGAGCTTTTTTAAATATCTTGCTGGTGATCAATGTGATTATTCTTTTTTATTTTGATCAGCGAAAAAGTGTTCTTCTGGTAACAATGGTCTATCTATTCTCCAATTTTGGTTTCAGCCTATTGTCAATTAACATGGGAATACAATACTATGGCTATGGGTATACATATTGCTGTTTGTTATCATTGCTTACTGCTTTTCAGCAATTAGATTACAAAATGAAAAATTTAGAATATATTACATTTACAAGCCAACCCGTTGTATAATTTTTTTAGATTGGAAATGTTATGCTTCAAGTAAAACAACTATGGATAATTTTTTTTCTGATTATTTCATTAATTCAAGCTCATTCGGACAGCCGCATACCTCAGTTGAAGAACAGCATTGTCAATATACAAGATCTTGTCAAATTTATTGGTGATGGACAATTATTTGTCATATTCCCGCAAAAAGACATGTTTTTAAGAGTACGAGAAACAGAGAACAAAGAAAATTTTGAAACCCGCTTTGTCAGCAGCATTTCAATTATCAAGGCATCATCAGAAACAGTCAAAAAAGTTATTAATGATTATGACCATTATTCTGAATTCATGCCTCAAAATGATTCTTCTGAAATTATTGAACGAACAACTGATTTTGTCATTGCCCGTTATTCTGTCTTTGTAAAATTGCCGGTGGTGTTCAAAATCCATGCAACATTTAATTTAAAGCATCGATTGAATGATCAAGGAGATATAACCTGGGCGCTTGTTGATGGTAAAATGAAAGCCAGTCTTGGACGATGGGAAATTATTCCTATATCTAAAGAACAGACACTTGTTATCAATACATCCTGGTCTGATCACAAAAGCATTGGATTTTTTTCACGAATGTTGATAAAAGCTCAACCAGATTTGGCTATGGCAATACCCATTGGCACAACCGCATTAATGTTATAGGCTGTAAAACGTCGAGCAGAAAACAAAAAAAGAGATCAACCACAAAAAGCTGAAAATCTATCAACATCACCTCAAATTCCTTATATTTCAACCCAAACAATTCCATACCACACACTGAATGCACTCCTGAAAAAAGGGAAATTACTATTGGTTCATCCCAGACAATGGATCAAATCATCTGATCAAATGCCACTGGATTTTGTTTTTACAAGTGGTATTGATGTTGTTAACAGTTCTTTTGAACAAGTCAAAAACATCAGTACTGATATTGCTGATTATCCTGATATTTTTTATCAGGTAAAGAGCGTCAAGCAAAGAATCAAACCTTTGGAAAAAGAAATTGATTGGTATTTAAAACTATGGTTTTCTTTTTTTTCATTTAAAATCAATCTAACCCACCATTATTTTTGGGAAAGTGAAAATATTTTGACCTTTACGCGAGAAAAAGGTGATCTGGAATACGTATTTGGAAGGCGTGAGTGGATATCGCTTTCTCCTAAAAAAACGATGCTTGTATTTACAACAGCCTTTCAAGGAGGAAAGACAGCACCTTTGCTAATCAATTTTATTAATATGCTGCCCAACAGTCAGGTCATAGGCAGCACATCTGTTTGTTCTGTATTGATGGATAAGCACATCCCCTGGATTGAAAAACAATTGAACATTGAGCGGTAGAATTCAGTAAAATATGTCTTACCCAGGTCGTTACCCTGGGTTGTTATATTATGAACTTTCAGGCTTTCAGGGATAGGAAATGTAATAAAATCATGAGATTAAATAAAGTGCATGCACCTTTTTTATGCTACACCCATGAAAATTACATTAAGGCTCCTTTTATACCAACTATCATTTGCTATCACAGTTAATTTCAATTAATTTTCTTGGTTTCTTAGTACAACCCCAATTTCACTTAGGAATCGTCTGAAAATAACATCCGCATTATTGATATTGTTCGTTTGAGGTAATTGTACTGTAGAGACGTAGCATGCTACGTCTCTACGATCTATAACCACGAAATGTACAATTGTAAAAGGGGAAGTTATTTTCCGAGAATTCCTTACTTG
>Ga0272440_1002681_pt1 | contig 13697 bp, 8 predicted proteins | sample SSMMMBAug17_FD_192440 | JGI IMG/M metagenome (GOLD analysis project Ga0272440, IMG submission 192440) | Marine sediment archaeal communities from Little Sippewissett salt marsh, Falmouth, MA, United States - SSM-MMB-Aug17 | ecosystem: Environmental > Aquatic > Marine > Wetlands > Sediment ...
ATAACAGGACAATTTTCATTGGGTTCAACAATAAAGATATTTTTTTTAAGAACAACTAAAAATGAATTTTTCAGAAAGTCGTATGAGTAAGATCTGATATCAAAATGAAAGGACCGACCTGGGATCAAGGGCTTATAAGGATTCTTTTTACTTTTGTTGATAAAATATTCATTTGCCCATTTTTTTAAAAGCTCAATTTCCTCTTTTGCATCATCATAGCGCCTGCCGGTATATTTACTACTTAACCGGATGTGCTGATAATCCATCTTATGAACGCATACCAGGACATCAGTGTACAACATTCCGGTTTCTTTATATTTTTTTTCAATACAATATTGGATACCTTTTGAATTTTTAGGACGCTTCCAGGAAGATTTTCCACTTCCCCATAAATAACAAGCATTTAAATGGGAATCCTGTGAAAATGAAATTGTTTTATCTTCTATCAGTTCAATATTATCTGATTTCAGGTCAAATGGCTCTGTTGGTTGAATTTGAAAACTTGTATGACTGTGTTGTCTTTCCGAACTTAATTCATTTTCATCCAATGTTATATCTGCTATGAAGTCATCTTGATCAGAAAATCCTAAGTCTTGATATGAGTTACCCCTAAATTTGTTGAAGGTATAATTTTTTAGTTTATTGAGGAAATTTTGTTTTTTAGGGTCGTCTTGCATGATTACCTCCGAAAGTATTTTTTGTTAAAATGAACTTGCAAGATGCTACTTAGATCTTACAATTCTAAAACCTGTGGTTTTTCTTGGAAAATTGTATTTACAATTAATAAAAACTAATGAACAATTAGAACTACCTGACTCCCTTTTAAATTGAGAACAGTTCTTTATTGTTTTTAAAACATGATATCTGTTTTTATGTGGTCCTGTTGGGTCAGAAAAATCTTTATGTAAATCTGCAATCTTTTCAAAATAGTTTTCCATAAAAGAATCCAAACACCATTCCTTAATATTGTTCTCAAGCTTATTTTTATTTTTTAAATGTTTACGAAAAGCGTATTCCAGTTCAGCTTCAGTTGGTAACCTGTATTTTGAACTCTTTGTAATTTTATTCAACTCCTTAACATATTCTTCTGCATCATTAAAACTAATGTTATTTACAGGTTTAAATTGCATTTCGTTTCTATTTTTTTCGACCATGAGATTATTGTATTGACCTACTGTTATTTCTGTTTCACTGATGTAAAAACCTTTTGTAATATTGATTTTCAAAGTTTTATTCTTACGAAGCTCCATTTGAAAACTTCCTGGTTGAATATACAATAATTTAATGCCCTTAATGTTTTCGAAATCTTGGGGCATAACAAAAGAAGCATTTGAAAAATTATTATCCCATTCATTTTTTAATCTGAAGTTTCGTATAAAATTGATTACTTTATTATCTCCTTTATAAGCGCTGTCTTTACTAACTTTATTAAATATATCAATTATTTGATCAAAATAATCTGGTTGTTTTATTTTTTTATAGCCCTGGCATAAATACTTTATCCTTTCATGATGTTGCTTAAATCTTTTTCTTAAATCAATCATTGATAGTAAAAGTTCTGAATAATAATTAGAATAATTATTATTCTCTAAATAAAGCATAAATACATTAAATAAATTGACTAAATCACAAAATGCGTTGCTTCCGTGTGCTCGAGTCCATTGTATTTTTTTATATATATCATTACACCATGAAGAATCTTTAGTGTCTTTATATTCCTTTATATTAGTTATTTTATTTAATATCTTTTTATATATAGATTTTACATCATTATCTGAAAGATTGGAACTATCAGTAGTGTTTGCAGTACTATGAGTTGCTCCAGAAGCATTATTATAATTGGTATTATTATAATTGGTATTATTATCATTGGTATTATTATCATTGGTATTATTATCATTGGTACTGTCAAAAGTATTTGAAGTGCTGGAGTTGTCAATATCTGAGTTAATATTTTGAGAACCATGTATGTTATTTACATCATTGCTGTTTGTCAAGTCTTCAGATTCAAGAGTTTCATCAGATGTACCAGAAGCTGTTGAAGAAGAGTCATCATTGCAGACACTAATTTTAGTATTTACATGGTCTCTAATAACTTTTTTTATAGAACTTGGTAAAGAGCGTGAATGCTCTAATGCTTCATCATATCTATTGTTAGCAGTAGCACAATCATTAGTAGTTAAAGCATGATCCCCAAATGAAATATTGTTAAGCATATTTTTGATATGTATAGGCTTTTCACTATCTAATATTGTTTTTAGCTTATCACTTATTTGATTTAATATATTTTTTGCTTTTGAAAGCTCATTATTTTCAATGTATTGGGTTATTTTATTGTATCCTGAGTTTGCTTTATGTTGACCTAATTGTACAATATAGTATTTAATTATAACAACATCTAACACTTCATTTATTGCAATTCGTTTTGCCTCCAATAGTTTGTCGTATAAACCTATTTCATAAGTGTTTAACCCTTCAATATCTTCTAAAATTTTATAATATTTTTTTAAACCTTTTATATTTCTTATATGTTCTTGCAATGTAACTATATTTCTTGAATATTTTTGACGTAAATAATTCTCTATTGACACATAATAATGAGTAAGTAGTTCACCGGCCTTTTTTAAATTAGTTGGTTGTTCGAAGGATCCTGGTATTGTTTCAGTCCTAGAAAGCAACTGTAATATTTTTCTATACGGGTTAATCAATATAGTACTTGATGCTATTTCTCTAGGTGCATTATTGTAATGGGCATAAACTTGATACTGATATTCTTGATAGGCTTTTACGCTATTATCAGTATATTGCACTCTGAAATTATCTTCAATGACATTATTATTTCTATAAAGTTTAAATTGAATTAAAGTATCCGGCGGACTCCAACTAACTTTTATGCTGGTATAGTTATTAACTAGTACCAATTCACCAGTCAAAGTTTGATAAAGAACATCAATTTGATATACAGTTTGAGAGAGTACATGTACTTTGCAGACATACTGATTAAAAAGTCTTGATAGTGAGGTTATGCTTGCGTTTGGTTGACAATATTTTTTGCATGGTAATTCGTTAATATCAACTATAAATTCTTTTGCCTGTTCACTCCCTCCCATTTCCTTAAAATAAAGTTTGCTATTATGAAACCTTGTTACTGTCCCAGTATATGCTTTATATTCTTGCATTCCATGGGCATTATTTTCTAATATCTGTTCTTCAAAAACATTCTTAAAAAGTATACATTTCCTTAATTGTTTTAGCCGATTAGAATTAGTTTCTGTTCTATAGTCATTTATATACGTATCAAGTGTTTCATTACAATCATTTAGATGATTAAACTCATCGAGAGTAATTAATTGTACAGCATTTACTGTTGCATTGTTAATAAAAATGAATAAAATTAATGATATTATCAAATAAATATATTTTGTTTTCATATTCTTTACCTTTGCTATTTATTTTTTCATAATGATATTTATTTGCTGTTTTTTATGTGTAGCACGTGGGTTCAATACTAAGACGAATTTCCGATTATTATAGTTGTATAGGCGGATTCTTTTCTCGTCTGGACAAAATAAAAGTAAATTTTCTTTTGTCGTATTTTGAAAAAACATATTAATTAGTGTTTGCAGTTGCAGGTTATCTTCGACAGCTTTGCAGTCAACTGGGGTATAATTGTGTATTTCACTTAAGATAACCTTTTTTAGCTGATACAATTTATTATGAACATCTGTTGTTAATGTTCCAATATGAGGACTTTCATACTCTGTTTCTGGTATATTGGAAAACTTTTCTTTCACTTCCAATAAATTTTCCTGTGGTATTACTTTCATTAATGAAACATGTATACATAAGTTTTGTTGAACATACTTACAAATAAAAAACAAAATAAAGTCATGGTGTAGTAACTTTCTATTTTCTGTTCGAAATTCTTTTATATCTGAATTTACTGATCGTGCAAAAATGTGGTCAGTGGAGATATGTTTGATATTCTTTGAGATATGGTTCCTGATTTCAGTCAGTATCCTATCTTGATCTTTATCACGAATCCTATCAAAAGAGATATAGGAAACAAGACTAAAAGGATCAATAGCTTTTTTTTTAACAAATCTTTCTATTTTTTGAATAAAAATGGATATGTTTTGGGTGTTGCCATCATGGACATGTATATAAAATATAACGATATATACTACCAAAAATATCATAACATATTGTTTTGATTTATATTTTTTCATAATAAAAATCTCTAACCTATGATTTTAATAAGTTAATAAACGTTTTAATTGTTTTAATAGGGTATAATTTAATTTCCGAATTCTTTTCTGAATCATTTATCTTAAATTCTTTTTCTGTTTGAATACTTATAGGGGAATCATATAAACAAAGGTCTGAAGTCGATTTTGATAAACGATGATCAATAATAAAAATGATCATTTCAGTTTTGACACAGACCTCTTCCAGCAAATTACAAAATTCACAGATACGTTTGTGATCCATATTGTTAAAAGGTTCATCTAAAAACCAGACGGGTTTATCCTTGCTCAAAATGATATGCATAAATTTACTTTGCTTATACCCACCAGAAAGAGATGATGGATCTATTTTATCAGAAAATGAATCTTCTTTTATGTTGTTATTTAAAAATTTGTAATTACGATATAAACTTAAACCCGGCAAAAAAAATACTTCCTGTGAAAAAATTGAAAAATAGGTTTCACGGATTTGTGCTGCTTTAAAATAATTCAAAGCAGGGTCTGAATAACAGAATGAGTTTTGTTTGTTAACAAAAGCAATTGAGCCTTTTTGATTTTTTGATTTTTTGCCAATGCAACCTGAAAGGAGTGCCAGCATAGATAAAAATGATGTTTTACCAGAACCACAGTCTCCAGAAATATAATAAATGCCTTGGGTTATTCTTAGCGTAGGCGTCTGGCATATAAAGTTTATCTGGCTATGTTGATTGAATCTCAGAGACAAAGGAAACGAAATGTCGAAGTAAAGATGATCACTTGTCTGTTTCATACAGTTTATTTTCCTTTATATATAGAGTATAAATTCAGTTGATCACTTAAAAACTCTTTAAAACACCATCGATTAATAAACCAAAATAATGTCATAACAACAATAAATGAAACTATTAGTGGATATACAACATGATTGAGTACCAAAAATTGAAAGAAAAACAAATATAGTAACAATTTTATGATCAAAATCAGCAGAATTGGTATAATATAGAAAATGCTAACAATTTGACGAATGCGATTTTTATAAAATAAAATAAAGGCAATTTCTTTTTTAAGGTAAATAAACGAAAAAAAGGACATCATAAACGAAAAAATCAGGCTCATAAAAAAATCAATTATAAAAAAGGATATTTGTGCATGTGTGATTTCTGAATTTATCTTTTCAACATGATGTTTGATAACATATAACTTTTCAAATGAAAAAAGATAATTTCCTTTAAACTGCAAGTCACTTAAAAAATGCATGATATCATTTTTATACGATAAGGTGGGTAACAAGAATGTATGGATATAATCTGAATTTCGATAAATAAAATGATTAATAAAAATGGCTGAGTATTTAGGCCTTAAACTGTCAAAAGCTATTTTATACAGATATTCATTTTCAGGTAAAATATGTAAGTACTTTTTTCTGACTTTATATTGGTTGTCAGGAGCAGAAGTGAGTCCATTATTAATTTCATTGATTCCTCGATTACTTAAATTGCCAAGAATATAAAAAATATTAAATGGTATAATCATTTCAATTTTACTGAGAAAAGGGTTAATTTCTCCTTGATGCTGTAATCTTGTTGTAGAAAGAAAAAATGATTGTTTTTGAATTAATGCAGCTTTTTGCTCTCTGCCGATATCTTCGATTAATTCTTGGGTAAAAAAACGAATTGTATCATTCAATTTTTTTTTTCGAGTTTTATGCCTCTCAGTTGATATCATTTTACCATTGTAATCAATATAACTTTTATTAATAAGTGTATACCTGTTATTACCTGTATATTTGGTATGAAATTGGTTCACATGATCATTGATATTAAACATTGAGTACATATGATGTAAGGCATTTTGTCTTATTTCATTATCTTCAGTGGTGATAAAATCTAAATACAAATTTTTATCGTAGATAAATATATCCGGTAATACATGAATATGTTCAGGAAAAGAATTGGATAATTTATCAATTAATTGATAATAATCACTTTTTTCTAAAGAAAAAATAAAAAAGAATTTAAACGCATCATTGTTTAATAATTGCATTGTTTCGGTTTTTATCGTATCAATTTTTTCAAAATGCTGGTAAATATTTAAGCCAATAATTGAAAGAAAGCCAATGATAAGCCAGAAGAGTCTGTATCGGATTGATTTTCTAAACAGCATTTTTTGACAGATAATAAATATTTCCAACATATTTTATATTCCTTGCAAGAAAGCGCACTTAAACTACCTAAAATCATTAACCAGGTCATCAAAGTTTCTGATGATAAAAGTATTATTTCTAAAATATTGATTCTTATTCTTTTGAACTGTATTTCTTATAGTATTATCAATAGGAATTGGAGCGTATATCGTAATTGTTTTTTTTGTAAAAGTAGAACCAAATGTTTCATAGATTACTTCTATAACTCTTTCAAAATGGGTAATTTTTTCCTCGCTTGAATATGTATCAATATTCATTTGACCAATTCTACTCCAATGTTTATAAGAAAAATCTTTTATTTGGTAAAAAGACAAAGAATTTTTTTTAGCAATAGCTTTTGAGTGAAAGTATAAAAAAATATAATTACGATCGCTTTCAAGTTTATCAATTGTAATTGATACTTCACTTGGTAATGTGTTATTGTTAATATTTAAATCAATAAAAATAAATGGCTTATCGCAGTAAACAAGATTTTGTCCTATAATATCAATATCATAAGAATAATTTCTTATTTTGCATTTAGATAAAGACCCCATTTGGTTTATTACAAAACAGTAGTGACGAGAAGTTGTTTCTGTTACATTAATAGTATTGTTACCAATAACTATTTGAGGTGTGCCTAAAGGCAAAGTAGCTCTTTTCAAGCATGCTTTATTATTAGATTGATGTTTCATTCCTCTAATTATGATTTTGGGTATTATATCATCAGTTATTTGTATAGGTCGTCTATCATCATGCCCGGTATAAAACTTGAGTGACTTTTCAAGATCACTATGATAAAAATGAAGCTTTAAAGGTTGGTTAGATTCATTCCTTATTTCAAATTTAAGATTTATAGCTCTTCTTCCAGTATAACTATATTCCTCATCGGGAATATATTCATACAATCCAAAAATAACATCTTGATTACTCGTTGACGTTAACATCAATTGTTGACGATGAAGAATACTACTTGTTGATATATCACAATTCTGCAAATTAGGATAAAAACAAATATCAAATCTGATACTATCTCTTACTCTATGGATTTGTCTATTACCAAAAACTTTGTATTCTTGTTGTGCAAATAAATAGTCCCCTATTAGGATAAAAAATAAAATAAAGATTAAAAGTCTATTTACTTTTTTCATTATGATAACGTCCCATATAAATAGTTAATTTATTCAAACAATTCTTCTTTTTTTAGATATATAAACTTCATTCCTTTCATTTTGTTATTTTTATTTAAAAAGAAAGATCGGGTGTTTATAAACGTTGTAATTTTCTGAATGCTAATATCTTTAATATTTGAACGTACTTTATATGTATTATCTATAAGAGCAAGAGATAGCAAATAATCAAGTTGTTCATCTTTTTCTTCAAAAATATATTCATTTAGTTGATCATAAATGTCTATGCACTCATTAACAGAAGTTATGGAAATTAGAGAATTAACAATAAATATTTTTTTTAACAATTCTATATTTCCAGTCTCACCATTAATAATTGCTTTTTTAAATGTGTTTATAATCTCATAAGGAATAGCAATACGCCCATCCCACTTGTCTGGATGAGATATAAAATCAATATACTTTACGATATGCCCCTGAATCTGTGGATCTGCTTCAGCATTTTTTTTCCATTGTTTAATTAGTTTTAAAAGCTTTAATGATACAAACTGAAGTAAAAAATGATTATTATCTATTTCGTTTGAGTCACTTTTAAATTGTTTATTAATGGTAGATGTAATTTCCTTGGCTATATTTTTTGAATAATCTGTAAAAAAATCTTCTCTGGTACTGTCATCTGATAAAGGGTTACTTTTAAAGATTATCTGTTTGTAATAATTATATTGTTGTCTTTGTAAAAAGTCATGTGTAACCATTTTTTTCAAAGATAGATAAGCTTTTGAAGGAGAGTCCATAGTTGGTGATTGACCTGTTATAAGTGGTCCATCTGGAATTATAAAATAAATAACAACTCCCAAGTCACTAAATGTTTTTTTTATGTTAGAAATCTTTTCCGAATTGTAATCATTTGGTCCTGCATCGGTAATAATAAATAAAATTTTTACATAATGCTCATTAGGTCCTATTTGTTCTTTTATACAAGTGATAGTTTTTTCCATTGAAGAAATGAGCGGCTCTTTATAATCAATATCATTTACTTCATTTCCAAATTCAATATCATCAATGTCGTAAATTTGTTTAAAAAAAATGTCATTCGTACGTGAATCATTAAATGCATAATAATTTTTTTTATTTACACCAAAATTATCATGACGATATTGTGATATTTCTTTGTTAAAAGATTTAATAAATCCTTTAAAAGGAATCATACTTTTCGAAGAATCAATAAGAAAATATATATACATATTACTTTTGACATCCTTTATTATTCTATCTACAACTTGTCTGGTAAATGGATTTAGTATACATACTCGTGTATAGGGAAAATCTAGAAGTGTATGTGGTGGATAAAGCTGGGGAAAACCAAAATGCATGTAAAAAGGTCTCAGCTGAGAATATATCCTTTCAGAACCATGAGAATGTGTCTCTATTCTTGGTAGTAATATTGGAAAATCTTGTTTTACATAAAATTGATTAATTCTATTGGAAAATTCATATTTATCAAGATTCTTTGATACTTGATTTGAATTATCATTGTAATAAGTGACCTCATCTAAAGGGTGAAAATAATACCTGGACCGCCATAAAACAATAAACTTTTCTTTCACCCATCCTGTAATCCCCCAATCTTCTTTATTACCCTCAACATCATATTGAGCAAGACTGTTACCGATTAAATAATATCCATTTTTATGGTCAAGAATTTTATAAAAATCGTATTGAAGCTCATTATCCGTTGCCTGTCGAAATGCTGGAGTTTCTTCTTTCCATGTTGTATACACATTAACAGCTTCTTCTGTACCCTTTGGAATACTTAAAAATCCATATACTGGGATATAAACTCTTTCAGAATCAAGCATATCTGAATACCATAAAAAAGCTTCTTCAAAATCAGGAATGGTTATTGTGTATTCCTTTCTGTCATATCTTCTTATCATTGTTATTATATTTGAATTAAAATCTATTGTTTGTACAAAAAAAACATTTAAAAATCTTAATGGTTTCACCCTTTTTGCTGATTGTTGTTTTAGCTGTAAAGATAACTCACCAGCTCTAAAATTAGATTTTGCATATACCACAAAAAGCTCTTTATTTTTTATGTCAAATTTATATACATTGTTACTTTTTTTTGCACTTTTTAACCGTTTATCAACGATTTCATAGAGTCGAATTGCTTTACTAAAGCTTGCTTTTTTTAGTCTAACTTGATGATTAGGTTGATTAGTTTCAATTTCTACAGGGCAACGAATATTAATTCGATTAAAAGCGCGAGGTATTTTAAATGGCTTTGACAGTGCTAAGCTGTAGAAGCAAACTAAACAAACAAAAAAAATCCAAAATAATAAATTTTTTGACTTTTTCATGGATATTGCCTCCAATAATTCCTTTTCATATGAAATTTTTTTTCAACAATAATGAGTCTAAAACCCTGATCTTTTGTAACAAAATCAGAGAACAACCAGCCTCGATTGGCGCACCTGCAATAGGAAGGCTCGCTTCGCCATGACCCACCTTTGGTTGCATATTTATTAGTATCTGTGTTTTTATTATTACACCATTCCCAAGCATTTCCATGCATGTCAAACAGGCCGAATGCATTGGGTTTAAAGGTTTTAACTTTCATTAAATTACCAGGATTAGAGTATTGAGAATCACGTTTTAACTGTCTAAAATCCATATTGGCATTTTCTCTCGTTGGTGCATCTCCCCAATGAAAACGAGTCTTACTATTTGCACGACATGCATATTCCCACTCATTTTCATCTGGCAGCCTATAATGTATATCTGGATCATTGTTATTTATTTTTTTAATAAATTCGTCACAATCATTCCATGACACATTAACAGCTGGTAAGTCGTCATTCTCTTTAATCGTTTTATCCCTTAACCAAGGCCGAGTTTTCATTAATTGTAACCATTGCTTTTGGGTAATTTCTGTTGTTTGAAAATAAAATCCCTGTTTGAACGATATGCTACGCAACGTTTCATCCTGACTTCTATCAGTTTCATTTTTTGGGCTTCCTGCAATAATATTCTCCACAGGAGGGATATAGGTAAATGTCATACCCCAATCATTTATAATATCTGGAATTAAAAGTTTTCTTATATTTTTTTGTAAATGACCATCACGAGTGACTGAATTGATAGCACGAGATAAATCACTTTGTGTCATTTGTTTTATATCTGGCATATGATAACCTGCATTATCCAAAATTCTGGCTGCCACTTGATATTCATTAAAGCAATTGTCATGTTCAGTAGGCAATGCCAATATAAAAGATTTATTCGCGTTACTCAACAACTTTTGTTTCATATCTTTCTGAGACAAATCAGAAATGTTATTTAGTATCAATCTTTGATAATATTTTCCATCATCAGTTGATAGTTTTGGTCCTCCATTACTTTTTGGGGTATTAGACATAATAAATAAGAGACAAAAGGCAAATATCAGGTTAAGAATCAGAAGAACAAATAGGTATAGAGGTTTTCTTTTATATTTAAGGCATTTTTGTTCAAACTTACATGCAATTTTATGAATAGTGAATACAGCTAAAATAACTATCCAATATACATAGTTGGCATTGCAAATATTTATATTCCAAGCAATCAAGTGAAACCAAACACTCAGACATTCAAAATTGGGGCTAAAGATTGGCAAATGCGCCCCCCACCACATTGTAAAAAAAACATTAAGTAAAAATGGATACATAATGATGCTGATTATTATATAAATTGGAAACCGAAGGTTGAGATAGTACTCCACGTCTCTATTGAATACAGTATTTAAAATATACTTTAACTTAAAAGAAGAAGTGCCTGGCTCAATTTGCTCAGATTCTTCCGTCTTATGTAAACTCTGCTTCACATCAGAAGTTCCCGATACAGTTTGCTCAAGTTTTGCTTTCTTAATATCATCGTATAGACCTTTCACATCAGAGTAGCGTTCATTTCGGTCAAAATGTAGAGCCTTTGAAGCTATATTTAGCAAATTTATGAATAAGTATTTATCTTTATCATCCAGGGAAGAAATATCTCTGTTATAGTTCCTTTTTTTTATTTTATTTTTTATTTCTTTTGATACATTTTCTCCATTTTCAATACATACTTGGCGGAATCTTTCATTATCCTGATTTTGTTTTGGAATGACATCAGTACCCTCAAGTAGTTCGTAAAGGATCATTCCTAGTGAAAAGATATCATCAGGTTCGGATTCTCCTTTTAGTGTTTCGGGTGGTGCATAAGCATAGGTTATAGGTAAATAATGCGGATGAACAGTACCTACATCTTTAACCTGTGAAGTACCAAAATCGCTTATACGAATTGAATTAAAATCATTCTTTTTCAGTAATAAAATATTATGAGGTTTTATATCTCTATGCTGCTTAACCCCTGATGAATGAATATCCTTTATCTTTTTTGTAATTGAGCAGATAATCGTATAGACTTCATGGATATCAAATTGAATATTTTTTACCTTAGCACGTTCTTCTATCTCTTTGTCAAGACTTGATTCAGCAAATTCAAGGACTAACACGTTATCATCAAATGAGTGTGTTTCAAGTTTAATTGCTGCCTGAGGATGAGTTTTGTTAATCTTCTCTAATGCATTAACTTCTTTTTCCCAATGTATTTTATCTTCACGAATCACTTTATATGCAACTAATTGTCCATTGTTAGATAGCCATGATGCTTTATGCACTTTTGAAGAACCGCCTTGATTTTCAATAAGTTCTTTTATTTCAAATTTTTCACCGTTAGCTAAAATTTTTATTTTATCTATTTTCATACCTTGTTGTTTTTTTGTTAGGGTTTTATTCATTAATTATATAATATAGTTTGCCCTTGATCATCATTGCGGCCAGTTATTTAATTCCATTTTGTTAAAGGCTTAAATCCAAATGGTCTATAAAAATGTAATTATCTAAACTGGCCGAAACGATGATCAAGGCCTATAGTTTTGATATTTTATGTTGAAGTAAAGAGTTAATTTAGTTACTATATCATAAAAAGCTTCTGCATGTCCAAATAAATATATTTTATGTGGCATTTCTTGATATTAAAACATAAAATTTTGTATTACTCACAGGTTATTACAAATATGGATACAGAGGGGGCAGTATGTGCTTTGAGACCACCTGCTGGAATTAATTTATACATTTTCTCCGGTAATGTGGCCGTATCGTTTTTAACAGCCGTGGTTGATACCAACATACGTTTTTTGATAGAAATAAAATACACAATTTTTTTTATGGGGCAATACAATCGACGATTATGAAACATTTCTTTATTATCTGGATCAATCAGTTTATCAACAAGACATGGAACACACTCAATACAATTTTTTTTATGATTATATATTTCATTAATATTAATTTTAATTATTCGGCATGAACGAGAGCAGATATTATCATAAAAATAAAAAAATTTAAATATAAACATACTGGCCATGAAGCAAATACTAAATAGTATGACCCAAAAAAATTGTTTCCATTTAAAGCATGATTTTACAGAAGACTTGTCAGACTTTTTGGGGTCAGTTACTGTTGAAACATTTTTACTTACTTCGTTAATAATATCCTTTGTAATATCAATTTTTTCTGCCGGAAAAATGGTTGTAATTGAAATTGTTTCCTCCCTTTTTCCTTTAAGAATATCAAATATATCTTCAATTGATTGAGGTCTTTCTACATAATTTAGATTTAAACATTTGTCTATTAACAGAGAAACTGCCGAGCCTATCTCTGAAATAAGGATTTGCTTATTATCAGTCTTAACTGTTTCTTTGAGTTCCTCAACAACTTGTGGCATTTTTTTTGTTAAAACCGAACAGAATATATTAGCAAAATCATTAAAATCAGAAATGATGCATTTCAATGGTTTAACATTATCTGATTTTTGTCGTTCTTCAACAGCTAGTGGAATTTCTTTTGTTAAAACAGAATAAATCACAGCTCCAAAGGCATAGAAGTCAGTTGCTGCCCCTGTCTTACCAATATTAAAGCATTGTTCTGGTGGGGAAAAACCAGGAGTGTGCGGAATAACAGAAATATTTGTTTCAATTAATTCTGTATTTGTACAGGCAATACCAAAATCCACGATCTTTAGTTCCTGCATATTATCATCTCCTACGATGATATTTGATAATGAAATATCCCTATG
>Ga0272440_1002682_pt1 | contig 13691 bp, 10 predicted proteins | sample SSMMMBAug17_FD_192440 | JGI IMG/M metagenome (GOLD analysis project Ga0272440, IMG submission 192440) | Marine sediment archaeal communities from Little Sippewissett salt marsh, Falmouth, MA, United States - SSM-MMB-Aug17 | ecosystem: Environmental > Aquatic > Marine > Wetlands > Sediment ...
TTGGGGAATAAACATGTACAGGGCCTTAAAATGTGGGCGTATTGTACTAAATATTGATATTGACTTTGGCGATGGTGGAAACATGCGACTTTTCGAAACAACAGGTGTTGGAAGATTTTTATTAACACAACATCAGGACAAAATAACTAAGTATTTTGAACCAGGGAAAGAAGTTGAAACTTTTAGAAATCCTGAAGAAATGATTGAGAAAATTGAATACTATCTCAAATATCCCCAAAAAAGAGAAGATATCGCTTATAAAGGTCAACAAAAATGTCTTTCTGAGTTTTCAATGAAAAAACGTGCAATAGATTTTGATAACATTATTCGTAAATATATTTCAAAAAAAAGCAATTCAAAATCACTTAATCATAATATTGTTTCTGATCTGAAAGAAAAATCAATGACATATATTGACAATAATGACTTTGAAAAAGCATTTGAACTGATTATTCAGGCTAAGTCACTAAAAATACCAACCTATAACCTTGATTATATGAAGGCTATTTGTTTTGTTAAAATGAAACGTCCTTTTGACGCCATAGAATCTTTGAGAGAGGAACTTCGTTTTTTTCCAGAAAATGTTGAAGCTAAAAAATTGTTAGTTCAGCTATCAGAAAATTTTTTGCCTCCAAAAGAGTTTAAATATAGAAATTCTGAATTTAGTAGTATTCTTGAAAAAATTAAGCCAAATACAATGCTTAGTGAAGAGCGTTTGTTTACATTATTTGTTTTATCCCGCCATATTTGCTTAATTGATCTGCCTGGAAATTTTGTAGAATGCGGTGTTGCTGCAGGAGGTTCTTCTGCTTTAATTGCTTATGTAATAAAAAAATATAGTAAAAGACTTAGGCACCTCTATTCTTTTGATTCTTTTGAGGGTATGCCTGAACCATCAAAAGAGGATACTTTATATAATGGAGCAGAAGCACAAAAGATTGGATGGGGTGCTGGGACCTGCGCTGCATCAATGCAATATGTATCTTCTTTTTGGAAAAAATTAAATCTGTCAGATATAATAATTCCAGTTAAAGGTTATTTTAATAAAAAATTACCAGAGAAAAAGAATGAAATTGGACAAATTTCTTTTATGCACTTAGATGGAGATTGGTATGAATCTACAAAAACTATATTAGAAAATTTTTACAGCAATATTACAGAAGGAGGTGCTTTGCAGGTAGATGATTATGGCCACTGGTCTGGGTGTCGAAAAGCAATTCATGAATTTGAATTGCAAAATGGTATTAGTTTTAATATAAATAAGATAGATAGTACTGGAGTTTGGCTTTTAAAAAAATCTAAAAAAAGAATGGGAGTTAATTAAAATATTGTCAGAGCTTAAGCATATTGGAATAATTGGGGCGACGTCTCCTATTGGAAAAAGCATTATAGAGCTTCTAATAAATGATTTTTTTCTCACACTAACTTATAGAAATAAAGATTTCATCCCAAATAAATATTTAAAACACCCAAAAACAAAGTGGGTTTATATTGATTTAATGTCTCCAATACCGATAAAAAAAAATATTTTCCAGAATTGTCATACTATTATTTGGGTTACTCATATAATGCAAAGTCAGACGAGCGAGGAGGAAATTAACTTTAATATTCTTTCTATAAAATCTCTTTTGTCTATACTTCCATATACATCTATAAAAAAAATTGTTTATATTTCCTCAGGAGGTTCCATTTATGGGAATTCATTTCATGTTCCAATTACAGAAAATCATCCATTAAATCCTTTATCGTCTTATGGAAAATCTAAAAAAGCTGTTGAAGAAATTTTGTTTGATTATCATAATCAAACAGGTACTTCTGTTGTAATTCTAAGGCCTGGAAATATTTATGGTCCTGAATCCCTTACCGGAAGGTCAAAAGGAATAATTGCCTCATATCTTATATCTACGCAAAATAATAAACCATTTACAATTATAGGTAATAAACATGCTATAAGAGATTTCCTACACATAGATGACCTTGCACAAGCAATTAAATATGCAATTTTTTCAAAAAAGAAAAAAATTATTTGGAATGTTGGCACAGAGACTGGGCATAGTGTCAATTATCTTATCAATTTGTTGTCAGATATATTAAATATAAAACCTTCTCAAATTTATCATCAGAAATCTCAGTTCCCTGAAATTTTAATAAATATTCTTTCAAATAAAAGAATTATGGATGAAAGTAATTGGACTGTTACAACTCCTTTAAAGACAGGACTTCAAAAAATAGTAAATATAATTACTAAGAAGGATAAATATAATGGAACATAGCTATTGTACATGTTTTGACAAAAATTATTTAATTAAAGGAATTGCATTTATTGAGTCTCTGCAAAAACATGATATTTCTAATTTTGATCTTTATGTTATTTGTATAGATGATTATACATTTTCATTTTTAAAAAAAATAAATTATTCAAATGTCATACTTATTAAATTCAGTCATATTGAACAAAAGAATAAAGAACTATTAAATACTAAAAATGATCGTAGCCCTGCTGAATATATATGGTCAGCCAAATCTTCAATTATAAATTTTTTATTGAACACATATGATCATATAGAAGGTTTATGCTATTTAGATACTGATATGTTTTTCTTCAATTCTCCAGACCCAATATGGAAAGAACTTGATCAATTTTCAGTTTTAATTCATGAACATCGTTTTGTACAGGAACAAGCCATGCTAATACAGTATGGTTTTTTTAATGCTGGTTTTGTTTGTTTTCGTAATAATACAAATGGAAAAAAAGTGTTAGATTGGTGGAGGAATAAAACTCTGGAATGGTGCTTTGAGCGTGTAGAAAATGGAAAATATGCTGACCAGGGATATTTAAATTCTTTTCCTGAATTCAAAGGAGTCGGTATTATAAATCATTTAGGAGTAGGAGTTGCTCCCTGGAATCATATTCAATATCAATTTTCTATAAAAGAGAATGATCAGGTTTTTGTTAATGAATTCCCTTTAATTTTTTATCATTTTCATTCTTTACTTATTGATGAGCCTGAACTTATTCTTCCTGCAACAAATACTGAAGTACCTTTTACAATAAATATTATTTCAATGTGTTACGTTCAATATGTTGAGGCATTATTTAAAGCATTTCAAAAAATCCGATCAATACAGCATGATTTTACTTATGGTTTGAGAGGTAAAAAAATAATCAGCCAAAAACACTCATTCTTAGCACATAAATCTATTCAGCATATTATAAATAATTTAAAAATTTCTCATAAAAGAATTAATATGCCTGGTAATTGGGATTTTTATTCATTGAACCAGCTTAGAGAAGAATGTAATGATAATTCACTGATGAAAAGAAGACTTTCTTTTTCTCAAAAGACTGCCGATATAATTCTGGATGAAGCTGAAAAAGAATTACAAAAAGGAAATAACAGTATTGCTACTCAACTTTTACTTAAGATTACTGAACTTTGGCCAAAATATTCTTTAGCCTATAATGATCTTGGAATTATTCATTGGAAAGATGGTAATAAACAGCAAGCATTAAAATATATGAAGTATGCTTATGAGCGCAATCCCTTAGATGAAAGAGTTGTTAAAAATTTTTCAAATATTCTTGTAAAGATAAATGAGAAAAAAGCAGCTGACGATATAATTTCATTTTATCTCAGACAATTTCCGAAAGATTTTGCAATGAAAAATTTTTATGATAGATTAATTGGATATAACAAAAAACTAAATGTCTGAAAGGAGAAAAATGTTTACTAACATAAACAAAGACACGTTCGAGATTGGATTGAATAAAAATGTTTTTTTAATTGCTGAAATCGGCATTAATCATAATGGAGATATGAGAATTGTAAAAAAATTAGTTGATGCAGCTAATGCATGCAATTGGCACTGTGTCAAATTTCAAAAAAGAACTCCTGAAATATGTGTACCTGAACATCAAAAACAGTTAGTAAAGCAAACCCCTTGGGGTGAGATGACTTATTTGGATTACAAGTTTAAAATTGAACTTGGAAAAGATGAATACTCAACTATTGATTCATATTGTAAAGAAAAAAATATTTTATGGACAGCATCAGTTTGGGATATTCCTAGCCTTAAATTTATTTTAGAGTTTGATGTTCCCTTTATAAAAATTCCTTCTGCAAAGCTAACAGATAACGAACTTATAATTGAAGCAGCAAAATCAGGAAAGCCCATTATTCTTTCAACAGGAATGAGTAGTGTTGAGGAAATTGATTTTGCATATGAATTACTAAACAAGAATGCAAAAACTGATTTTGCGTTAATGCATACAAACTCCACTTACCCAACACCAAATGATGAGTTAAACCTGAGAGTTATAACTTTTCTTAAAGATCGTTATGATTGTATTATTGGATATAGTGGACATGAATACGATCTTGAACCTTCAGTAATTGCAGTTGTTCTGGGAGCTCAAATTATTGAAAGACACATTACCTTAGATCATAATATGTGGGGATCTGATCAGCATGCAAGTTTGGAAGTTCATGCAATGTCTATTCTTGAAAAAAGAATAAAAGACATTGCTCAAGCTTTGGGAAATGGTATAAAAACAGTTACTGAAAATGAAAAAGTAATAAGAAAAAAGTTGAGGGGTTAAATGGCCAGAGTACTTTTTGTGTACCCAAACAAGGAAAGTTATCCTCTTGTTCCTTTATCTATAAGTCTTTTTTCAGGCATCCTAAAAAAAGCAGGTCATAAAGTTGATATATTTGATATTACATTTATGGTAAAAAATCGCTTTGTTGATCATTATGCCAGGGAAAAATTTGATTTAGTTAAAAAAGTTGATGTTGAAAAATATTGGGGAAAATGCGAACAAATTGATCTAAAAAAAGAGTTAATTAGTAAGATAGATTCTTTTAAACCTGATTTAATTGCATTTAGTATTGTTGAGAATAACTTTGCCGCTGCAAATGATTTCATATCAATAATAAAATCAAAGTATAATATTCCTATTATTGTAGGAGGTATATTTCCCACAGTTGTACCTGAATTATTTTTAAACAATAAAAATATTGATATCATTTGTATTGGAGAAGGTGAAAACTCAATTCTTAAACTTGCAAACAGAATAGATAAAGATGAGTATTATGGTGATATTCCAAATTTAATAGTAAAAAATAATGGTAAAACAATAAAAAATAAGCTTGCTCCATATTATAATTGGGAGCCATTAATATATCAGGACTGGGATTTATTTGATAAACGTCATTTTTTAAAACCTTTTATGGGAAAAATGTGGAAAACAGGGTATTTTGAGCTTTCAAGAGGATGCCCTTATCATTGCACTTACTGTGTAAATAGCAAACTTCAAAATATTTATAAAGGTATTGGTCAGTATCGTAGAGAAAAAAATATAGATGAATTAATAAATGAAATTGCTTTTATGAAGGAAAAATATCAGCTTGAGCTAATTTGGTTTTATGATGAAAATTTTTGTATGTTAAATAAGGATAAATTAATTAAGTTTTGTCAAATGTATAAAAAAAATATTGACCTACCATACTTTGTTGCAACAAGAGCTGATACCTTACTTGATGAAAAAATTGTAAAATATTTAAAATATTCAGGTTGTGCAACTGTTGGAGTTGGTCTTGAAACTGGAAGTGAGACAACAAGGATTTGTAAGCTTAAAAAAAATATTAAAAACAGTACATTTTTTAAAGCCTTTGATATTTGTAAAAAGTTTAAATTAAGAACTACAGCAAATATTATGCTAGGACTTCCAGAGGAAACAGAGTCTGATATTCACTCAAGCATTTCTTTTTGTAAAAAATTGAATCCTGATAGTTTAAGTATATCCATTTTCGTTCCATATCATGGGACATATTTAAGAGAAGAATGTATAAAAAAAGGGTTAATTGAAGACTCTTATGATGAAACTATTTCTTTTCATTACAATTCAACAATTAAAATGACTAAAATTTCAAAACAAAAATTTTATTTTTTATATGAAAACTTTAATAAACTTGTTTACAAAGTTGAGGAGGATATTTAAAAATGAATAAAGGACGTGTTGTATGGTTTAATGGAGAATTAATACCTGAAGCCGAAGCCAGTATTTCAATATATGATTCAGCTTTGATGTTTGGAGATATGGTTTTTGAAATGACTCGCTCGTTTAATAAAGTCCAATTTAAACTCAAAGAACATCTTGAAAGACTTTTTGCTTCTGCAAAATTTGTTCATATCCCATTAAAATTTAGCATAGACGATATAGAAAAGTTTGTGAATGAAACCGTAGAAGCTAATGATTCATTATTTCTACCTGATGATGAACATAGAATTATGATTGATATCTCCAGAGGATTACTATCAATTTATGAAGATGTAGTAGGTGTTAATAAAGGTCCAAATATTATAATAGCTGATTTCCCTCTAAGATGGACTGTTTCAGGAATGGGCAAACTTTTTGATAAAGGTATTAATGCTGTTATACCCTCACAAAGGGCAATCCCTGGATGGCTTTTAGAAGCTAAAGTAAAAAACAGAAGCCGACTACATTACCTAATGGCAAATATAGAAGTCTCAAAATATGAAGGAGACAATAACTGGGCTCTTTTGCTGGATCCTGATGGTTACATTGCTGAAGGTACAGGTGATAATTTTTTTATTGTTAAAGATGGACGAATAATTACGCCAAAACCACATAATATTTTAAAAGGTATCAGTCGGGCTTATATTTTTGAACTTGCTCAAAAATTAGGAATTCCTTGTGAAGAAAAAAATATACAACAATATGATGTAATTATTGCAGATGAAGCATTTATTACAGGAACACCATTTTGTTTGCTACCTGTTGCATCGATAAATAACATTCCAATTGGCAATGGACCTATGGGCCCCATTACACAAAAATTGCTGAATACATGGAGTGATTCAGTTGGTTTAGATATTAAAGAACAAATTCAGAATTGGGATAAGCAAGAAAATGAAAATGAAAAAGAAGTTTCAGGTCCTTCACCATATTCCTTTAAATAATAGAGAAGTAAAATATGATGAAAAATATTGATTTCAAAGTATTACTTGTATATCCAAATCCAAGAAAAATGTCTCTTGTACCTGGTTCTTTGGCTTTGTTTTCAGCATTGCTGAAAAATGAAGGTGTAAAAGTTGATATTTTCGATGCCAGTCTTTATAAACAAAAAGATTTTGAAGATCCTGACGAATATTTGGAAAAGAATTTAACAGTAAAACCTTTTTTAAAAAAATATTCAAAAAAAGTAAAATTTGAGTCTGTAAATCCTTTTGAAGCTTTTTGTCAAAAGGTTCAAAGTTTTGAACCAGATTTGCTTGCTGTTACATGTGTTGAAAGTACGTTTGCTTATGCAATATCTTTGTTAAAAAGTATTCAAAATAAAAGAATTCTCACCATATTAGGAGGTGTCTTTGCATCCTTTTCTCCTGAATATGCCTTATCTTATAATGAAATAGACATCGTTTGCATTGGTGATGGAGAAAGAGCTTTAGTTGAACTTGTTAATAAACTAAGGAACGACCAGGATTATTCCAATATATCAAATTTATATATTAAAAAAAATGGAGATATAATAAAGAATAAAATTGGTAGCTTAACCTCTTTGGATGATCTTCCCATTGGCGATTTTGAAATATTTAATGAAAAAAGATTTTATAGAGCCATGGCTGGAAAGATTTATAAAATGGTTCCTGTTGAGACCCACAGAGGTTGTCTCAATAATTGTGCTTTTTGTAATTCACCATTACAAAATAAAATGTATAAAAAGGAAACAGGCCAGCAATATTTCAGAGCAAAGTCTATATCCAATGTTTATGAAGAAATTAAATATTTTGTTGAAAATTTCCAGGCTGAATACATTTTCTTCTGGGCTGATAATTTCTTCGCATATCCTGTTAAAGTAATAGAAGAATTTTGTGAAATGTATTCAGAATTTAAACTTCCATTTTTTTGTCAATCATATCCAGTAAATATTAATGAGAAAAAACTACAACTTCTTTACAAAGTTGGCTTAAAAAGGTTAAGTGTTGGTATTGAGCATGGAAATGAAACATTTCGTAAAAAAGTTATTAATAGAAATTATAAAAATGAGACAGTTATAAAAAATTTAGCATTAGTAAATAGATATGATATAGAACTTAGTGTAAATAATATTATTGGTTTCCCCGATGAAACTCCTGATTTAGTTATGGATACAATTGAGCTAAATAGGGCTGTTAACCCTCATACTGCCAGCTGTTCAGTATTTTCACCTTTCAGAGGTACTTATTTAAGAGAACTATGCATAAAAAAAGGGTATCTGAAAGATAAAAATGCATTGAGTGAGTCTAATGATGTAGCATCTATTTTAGAAATGCCACAATTTAAAAAAGATCAAATTGAGGGTAAAAGAAGAACATTTGAATTTTATATCAGATTCCCTAAAAAAAGATGGAAGGAAATTGCATTAGCAGAAAATATATCACCAGAAGGGAATAAAATTTGGAAAAAACTTTCCAAAGAGTATACTGAAACTTACGTTTAGGAAGAGGATAATTAATTGATTCCATTTAAAGCCTTAGTTGAAAAAATTGTAGCAATTGAACAATCTTTTGATGTTAACTCGGTTACATTCAAAAATATTAAAATATGGCCACTTATCAGATTGCTTCTTCGCCAGCAGTTAGGCCTTCCGCAAATGTCTTATTTAAAAAAAGGCAAATATGAAACTCATAAAAAAATTGTAAAACTACAGAAGGAACATTTTGCACAACTTAGCAAGTATAAAGATACAGAAGTATTATTCTTCTCAAGACATGAAGAACACTTTGAAAAGTTGGATAATATGCACTATAATCCTTTTTTAGATCCAATGATTGAATTTACAAAGAAGAATTATAATACTTTAAAAATAGAAATTCCTTTTTATTTAGATAAAATTCAGGAAAAACTACCAAGATTTACCTCAACAGTTTTTATTATACCATCAACAATTACTGAAAAAGCAACAAACCGCAGAATTCAAAACTTTTCTGATTTACAACGAATTGTTTTAGATATAACTGGTTTGTTTATTGATGAGGCTTTTTTTATTAATGAAGTAAGAACGATTAATGCATGGCAATTTTTTTTCGAGCAGTTATTGTTAGAAATAAAACCTAAAGCAGTTTTTTTTGTTTATTTTCATTATCATGTCGCCATGGCTCTTATAAGTGTTTGTAAAAAACTATCAATAGTAACAGCCGATGTCCAACATGGAAGGCATGGTGCTTATAATGGGGGCTATACTCATTGGACTCAAATTCCCCAAGATGGTTATGAACTTTTGCCTGATTATTTTTGGTGTTGGGGAAGAACTTGCCAAAATAACATAGCAAAATGGTATTCTAATGATATCTATAATCATAGACCAGTTGTTGGTGGAAATCTTTGGATTAGCAAATGGATTAACGATAAAGAACCTGATATAAATGAAGATATGAAAAAATTTTATCAGCTGTTGGTGCAAAAAGAAAAAGTCATTTTGTTAATCTTACAAGGCCCTGATACACCTTTGAAAGAATTTGTTTTTGAGGCAATGAGAAAGTCTCCAGAAGGATGGTTGTGGCTTATTCGTTTGCATCCAAAATACTCTGACAATGATAGCAAAAAAAGATTACATGATTTTTTTAGAAAATATTGTACGAATTTCGAAATAGAATATACTACATCATGCCCTTTATATGCTTTATTTAAAAGATGTGACCATCATTTAACAGCAAACTCTTCTACTTTTTATGAGGCATTGGCATTTAATGTGCCAACTACAATTATTGATCCTTCAGGTCTTGATATTTATCAAAAAGAATATCAACTTAACCTTTTAACTTATTCAGATAGCTCTGAATTACTATTAGAATTGATAACTAAAGGATATTTAAAAAAAATTGATACATCCGAATATGTAGAAACTTCACCGAAAGTAGCACAGAAAACATTATTGGAAATTATTAACCATTATTCTTCAAATGAAATTAATGAAAAAAAAATGAATTTCAATATCGAAAATAATAAAAGAAATGCTCTTGAATTAAATCAACTTGGCAAGGATCTCTACAAAAGAAAATTTATAAGAGCAGCATTAAACATTTTTTTTAAAGCTTTAGAAAAAAGCCAGGAATGCGCTACAATATATAATAATATTGGTGTTTTATACTGCCAAAATGGAGAAAGAAATAATTCCTTTATCTTTTTTGCTAAAGCTATGGAAACTGCTCCTGATGATATGCAAATAAACTTAAATGTTATAGCATTATTAAAAAATCTGGCAAATAAGAATGAACGATTAGATTTATTAAGATTACTTTAGACGTCCTTTTTCTTAGTTTTTTTTATTTTTTCTAACCTAACCTTACCGTGGTAAGAAAAAATGCCATATAATAATTGAAGAAAAAGCTTGTATTTAATTTTAAGTTTAATTATGCCTGAATCCTCTAAAGTTTACATTTTTTTCAGAGTATAGCTTTTTAACTTCTTCTATAGATTCACACATTACTTTTTTATAATAATTTTCTACTAACATAATATTTGTTTCCATTAAGCACTTATAGAATTCATCGTCTTTTAATTCGCTAAAGTTCACAGACAACAAGTCAGAATTAACATGCTTGTTTTCGTAAAAATCTTCACAATCAGTTAATAAGTTATTCTCAATTGCATAGTAATATAGTGGTGAGCCTGGATATGGTGTTACAGGTCTTATTGTTCTTAATTGTGAACTATCAGTATGCTCCATTAGAAAATTCCGTCCTTTTATTAATGTATCTTTGTTTTCCCCTATATTTCCAAATATTATATTATACCCAGGTGTAAGGCCTGCATCTATTGTGGCCTCAATTCCAGATATAATCTGGCTTGTATGTAGAGCTTTATTCATTGTCTTTAAAGTGTCATTATCCATTGACTCAATTCCATAATTAACAAAAACACAACCTGCTTCTTTCATCAACTTTAGTATATTCTTTTTGGCATAATTTAACCTGCCATTACACCACCATTTAATATTTAATTTTTCCTTTATAAACTCTTTACATAATAACTCTGTCCTTGATTCAGAAGACATAAAAAGCTCGTCTTCAAAGCGTACATAAGTTATTCCATACTCTTTTTTTAAGTAGATTATTTCTTCAATAACAGCACCACAACTTCTTAACCTTAAACCTTTATCCATTCTGTAACAAAAATTACATTTAAATTTACACCCCCTACCTGTTAGAATACTCATTACAAAATCTGACTTAGAAGAGTTAGGGGAGCGTAAAAGCCTATAATATATAATTGGAAATAATTCGTATGCAGGCCATGGAATAGTATCAAGATCCTCTATTAATGGTTGGCTTTCATTAATAGTTACTATCCCTTCATTAATAAAAGCAATTCCCTTAACAGATGATAGAGGTAAATGGTTTTGCACAGCATTGATAAGATTGATTATAGTTATTTCTCCTTCACCTATTACAATAGCATCAGCCTTGCTTTTTTGAAGAAAGAATGAAGGCTCAGGGGAAGGTCCATGCCCGCCTAATATAAAAAAAGGCCTTTTTTTTGAATTATTTATAGCTTGTGAAATTTTTAAGAGTTTTCTGTACTGATAGTACCCCCCAGTAATACCTAATCCAACAAAATCAAATGAATTTGCATCTAAGTAATCAGTAAGATGTTCATCAGAATAATGGTGAACATCTTGATTATATATTTCAACATCTATTCCATGTTTTAACAAAATAGAAGCAATATGAGCAATTCCTATGGGAAACATATTAATATATGCATCATCATCATAAACAATTAATAAAAACTTCATTTTCTTATTTCCTCGAAAAAAACAACTATTAATAGGCGAAAGAAATGATAATTGGTATCATATGAGTTAAAATAGTTGCCCTTTAAATACTTACTGCTCTTTATTACTGGTATTAATTACTTTTGCCAGGGCTTTTAACTGTTCCGAACTAAGGCTTGCAATAATCTGATCTGTTGAATAATTTGAGAGTACTTCTGAGGGCTCATAATTTGATAGTACCTCTGAAGGAGATCTCTTTGATAATAATTCTGAGGTAGTATAATGAGACAGCCATTCTTGTCTTAATCGTACTTTTTCTTTTTGTGTCAAATTTAAATAATCCATATCTTTTCCTCCTGCTGTTAAACATCTGGTAATATAATCAGTGAGAAAAATTTTTAATGGTTCTGCCAATTGGTCATATATATCAGATTTGACCTTTTTTGTAGCATCAATGGTTGCCTTTTTTTTGCTGGCAAATAATTTAAACAATATATTATGAGGTGCATTACTCAGATCGTTTAAAGAAATTATGGGAAACAAATCAAAGAGCGGATATTGACTGTGATACACCCCGGGATATCTGGTTTCATAATAATTGAATTTTTGTAATGTTGATTTCCTTGGCGTTTTAGATGAAACAAGAAAGCATTTTAACTCACTTCTTCGTTTTAATTTATGCTGTATTTTATAAAATTTATAGTATCCGGCAATCTGACAAATGGCATCTGTGTTAATAGATTCTGTATATTTCAATTCAACCAAAACATGAATAGCGCGTGTATGTCTAATTCCATCTGGAAGATATTGTAACTGTTCTTTTGTCCATCTGGTACCTGAACGTCTGATAATAACAATATCCGCTTCAGGTAATTTTTTCATAACAGGAACATCTGTTTCTACATCAAGACCTGTTGGAATTAAGGATACTTTGAATAAATTTCCAAACCAGTCGTGCCATAGAGTTTTAGGTTTGATTTGTTTTTCTGTGTCTTCCATTGTCTGATTAAATGTCAGCTTTTACGATTATATAATTTTCATGCAACATCATAATGTATTTATAGTAAATGCTTTATTAAATGTCAATTGTCTAAATACTTCTGTACAAATCATATCAAGTTGCTTTTCAAATAATACTTTCATGAGAACTATTACCATAGGACAAAATTGCCATATCTGTTGTTGTTGTATATAATATATAAATAAAAATAAAAATCTTAAGGCTATATTAAAACTAAATATTATAGCCGAATACATTATACGATTGTATTATATGGAATAAAAGTATATATTTTTTTTTAAGCTCCTGATTTTCCTTTAGTAAGGAAAAAATTTTTTCGAAACAACAGGTGTTGGAAAATTTTTATTAACACAACAGAAGGAGGTGCTTTGCAGGTAGATGATTATGGCCATTGGTCTGGGTGCCGAAAAGCAATTCATGAATTTGAATTGCAAAATGGTATTAGTTTTAATATAAATAAAATAGATAGTACTGGAGTTTGGCTTTTAAAAAAAATATAAAATAAAAAGGATCGTTATGAAAAGGAATTATTGTACATATTTTAATATCAATTATTTAATTAAAGGAATCGCTCTGATTGAATCTTTGGAAAAGAATGAAAAAAAAGAATATACTTTATTTGTCATTTGCATGGATGAGCTAACTCAAACTTTTTTATCAAAAATGAATTACAAGTCAGTTGAACTTATTCCATTTTCAAAAATTGAAAATAGTGACAGGTTTTTATTAAAAATAAAAAATACACGTTCTCATGTTGAGTATTTATGGACGGCTAAATCGTCAATTTTAATGTGGTTAATTAATGAAAAGCCAGAGATAGAAGCTATCTGTTATATAGATGCAGACATTTTCTTTTTCAACTCCCCTGATCCAATATGGACTGAATTAAT
>Ga0272440_1002683_pt1 | contig 13689 bp, 1 predicted proteins | sample SSMMMBAug17_FD_192440 | JGI IMG/M metagenome (GOLD analysis project Ga0272440, IMG submission 192440) | Marine sediment archaeal communities from Little Sippewissett salt marsh, Falmouth, MA, United States - SSM-MMB-Aug17 | ecosystem: Environmental > Aquatic > Marine > Wetlands > Sediment ...
TCAAAAAACCACATATCACCAGACATCAGCGTTTTTGCACTTGCATCTATGCTAAATGACAAATTGCCATGAAAAAAAGCCTGCTGTTTGTTCTGGCTAATGTTGGTAATAATTGCTTCATCATCTTCAAATGTTATTTCTCCATAAGCTTTTAATACGGGTAAGAGGGCAGCATGTTGAAGGTTATCTATCCAGTAGATACCATTTGATACATTTGTTTTTAAAGAATAATTGCTTTCCTGTGGAAGCAATACATTTTGCTGGGGAGCATTGTCATATTTAAAATCACCTGAAATGGTCTGGATTGAAAAAGGTTCTTGTTGACATTCAAAATTCGCAGATATTCCCTGATTCTGAGTGCCAAGAATATGTGAAATGATCAGCTCTCCAGTTGATTGATAGTTTTGTTCAATGAAATCAAACACAAAATTCAGATTTGAAATGGACATTGATTTTGAACGCTCATGTACAAATGATTCACTGCCAGAATATTGACATTGTTTTGTTGTATTTTCCTTTTGAGATAGAATGATATCCCCCAATGTTAATTGGGCATAAAATCCCTGATCAAGCTGGGCATAAATATCATGAAGGGTGATCTGATCGAATTCCAAAGATATATTATTACTTGTTGCCTGGTAGTAAAAAGAAATATTTTGAACAAGTTCGAGCCGTGATGCACCATCATAAAGGTGGATCATTGCGGGTTTATTCAAACAATCAATTTCATATTTGCCAGAATATATTGGTATGTTTTCTTTAGTTTCAAGTGCATCTCGTTTTATATTCAAAGCGATGAGATCACCTGAAGCAAAAGATTGAATGGTTCGTGCATTGCGATTCATGATTAACGATGTTGTTGTTTTAATTAATGGGCCGTCACCATCACTGGTTCCAATCATCACATTGCCACTGGCATGAACCAGATAGGGATCCTGATTGTCTTGAAGAAACTCATTTGCATAAATCTTGACATTGCCAAGAATTTGATAATTCAACTGATCAGGATCAGGCGTCGGTATGGGAACATAGAGTTCAACAGGCACTTCAGCCGATCCCACCTGAGATGTTCCATTATAACTATCTGTGGCAACGATATAATATTGAAGACCATCTGAATAGTAAACTTCATCGCCAGAAGATTCATCGTATAATGGAATTATCGCATTAAAATCCATATAAGTGTTATCTGTATTTGTTGATATTGATTGATAGATGAAATCTCCCTTTTTACGATAGAACAAGGTTACATTTTTCAAATGTTCTGTCACATCTTCAACGGTTGCCTTAATTTCTAACGTATCACTGGTAAATGATATGACCGGTTTCTGGTGTGTAATCACTGGCGGAATATTAGGCATAATACTGATAACCGCTGGCGTATAATACGGGCGATCTGCTGGAAATGTAATTTTACCGATATTCCATTCTGTCTGACCGATATATCCAGTTGCCATAAGATAATACTTTATACAGGGCGGTGTAACCTCATTCGCTGGTATAATTCCCTGAAACAAAAACGAATCTTTACTTATTAAATGCATTGATATCTCTGTATATTGACTTGCACTGCATTGAGCATAATTTAGCATCATTGTAAATGTACTCTCCGCAGCATCTGATTGATTCTGTATATCAATGCATGCCCCAATTTCTAAAGGCGCTTTATTTCTTTGTGGATAGCTTGATAATTGTTCTGTTTCAGGTGTAGGTTTAATTTTGACTACTTTGTTCAGACAATAGTGGCTGGATGCACGTTCCGTCAAACTGCCTGTATTAGAATCTTCATATCTAAAAGTTAATTCTACATTCCGGCAATTATTGTCATTATCATTAATTAGATTGTCAGATTGATATTGAATAATATAATCATTGGCAATATCGCTATTAATTTCTTCAAAAATCGAATTAAATTTTGAAACCAGGTCATTTTTGTCTTCTTTATACACTCTGATGGATTGGTAATTATCAAAATTGTCATATGAATTAAGAAATAAGCTGGTGCAAACAATATACACAGACAGGTTAGAACGTTGGGTGATTTCTTCAATGATGTTTGATTCTGTGTAATCGGAAATACCCAACGATGTTCCATGATCCGGTTCATCAGTAATTAGAAATAATAATTGTTGCGCATTTGAGCGCCATTGATATTCATTCAATGCCTTATTCATTGCCAAATAGGAATATTCTGCACCGCCATCAAATCTCATTTGACTGACTTCATTTTTAAAGTCATCAATTTTTGTTAAATTGCCATTGTTTTTGACCGTCCCTTTTGGCGCACTATAGCCGCCGCCACCACCGTATGGGAGCAATCCAAGTCGATAATCAATGTTATTTTCTTCAAATTTTGTTGCAAAACTTGTAACAGCATTGATAACAGCAGAGGCTTCAGGATACATGCTCCCTGAATCATCAATAACAAAAACAACATCGACAATTCGATAAAGATCCTTACTTTCAGGTGGAATAAAACGATATATGCTTTGAATTCGTTGATCTTCTCTGATTGTAAAGTTTGATGCGGTTAACATGTCGAGGTCTTCTCCATCAAATGGCTGATTGTTCAGAGTTATACGTGTGTATAAATTTATAAGAGGAAAACTTTGATGGGCAATATCAAGTGCGAATGTCAGGTCATTGCTTTGTCGTTTACGATTGATCGTGTTTGTTTCGGGTATTGTTTCAACATTTTGGATGTGCAGCAATTTGGATGACTGGAATTGATTGATATATGTCCGGCCTAAAATATCACCTTGATCATTGACAGCACTAATAAAGAATTGATAATCATGGCCAGTTGTTACTCTGAAATGAAAATTTGATGTTATTTGAGCTTGTGTGTGACCGTATCGAATCATATGATCCGGATTCTCAAATTCCTTGTAGTACAGATGATATCGTGCATTTGGATATTTGTCAAAAAAATAGGATTGAATATGAACATAGTTCGTGCCATGATCAGAAACATCGACACTTATATCATAAGCAGGCCCAATCTCCAGTAAATTATTATAAATGTCATCCATTGCATACAGAGAAATGATATGACACACAAATACCATGAATACGGCAGTTATCACGCAATACTGAATTTTTTTCATAAATCTCCTCTAAAAATAGTAAGGTATCCAGTCTTGTTTGAAAATAACCCGCCCCAGATTTGGGACGGGTTGTTTGAATTGCGCAGGAAAACTGAATATACAATTATCTCTTAACTAGGGCGTTAGTATAAGGGGGATTCTCGCTTCTATTCCCCCTTCGCTTGCAATGATTGTATATTCCGTTGCAGTTGATATCGTTAAGGATTCTGATACAGTAACAAGCCCTGAATCTTCGATATCAAAGATATCAGGCTCAGCGACGACAACATCCCAATTAACATTAGATGTCCGATCAATTTCAAGCTGATCGCTATATATTCCCATAGCTTGAAATGTCAATTTTGTGTACCCTATGGGAACCGATGGTGCTGTTGGACTAAATCCGAATAAATCTGCTGATGCTGTGATTACAAGTGATTTCAATTCATGTGGGACAACTTCGATTTGAAATGACCGGGTGATTAATACTGATTCTGCGTTTGTTTTTTCTGCTATAACGTCCACCTGGCCGACTTGAATACCTGTTATAACAGGTACACTTGGATTCATAAATTGTCCGATTGTATCATCCGACACAGACCAATCGACAGAAAGATTCTGAATTAAACTATTATCCGTCTTAATACCCGTTGCCTTGAATGTCAGCGTGAATCCCTCTGAAACTTGAGGTGGATCCAGCCAAATTGTTGGTTCAATTGGCATAATCACTATGGATTCCAGAATGGCTTCATCGACATATAATATTGTTGTTTTTTGTTTCTGATCTAAATATGCGGTAATGATAACAGGTGCAACACTCTGGGATTCAGCTATTACCTTACCATTTGCATTTGGATCCATACGGGCTATCCCCACTTCGCCAGATGCCCAGGTTGCAAATGCTGTAATGTCTTGCTTACTTCCATCTGTATATTCACCCATAGCGTTATACTGAAGCGATTCACCTTCATGAATCCTTGAATTATTGGGTGTAATCGTGATTGATTTCAGTTCTGCTCCAGAAACATTTATGAAAAATGTTTTTGACTGGTCATAACATTTTGCAATAATCGAAACGGGTGCGATTGACAGAGTAATTGCTGTCGCTTCACCTGTTACCTGGTTTATGGCTACGATTGTTGGATCTGATGAAGACCATGTGAGATCGTCTTGATCATTTAATTCTCGGGCATTATTGTCAGTAAACATACCTGTAGCAGAAAATTGAATCTTGCTTCCTTTGGGTATCGTTGCATTTGTGATGGGATCATTCTTGGAATGAATTGATATACCGATTAATTGTGCTTTATTTACAATTAGCTTTGCTGTTCCAGTAATATTGTTCATACTTGCAGATATCGTAGTCATTTTTGTTAACCCACCAGCAGAAATTGCAGTTGCTTTTCCAGTAGCACTATCTATCGATGCGACTGTGGGATCGGATGATGACCATGTAACAGAATTCGTAATAATTGGATTCGTAAAATCAGAAAATAAACCCCTCGCAACAAATTTTTGAATAATTCCAACGGGTAGAGCGGATTCATCAGGTGAAACAGATATACTTAATAAACTTGCATCGGTAATTTCAATCTCATATGTTGCATCTACTTTTTCTATACTGGCGGTGACGATAACTTTACCTATGCTTTGCTTACTTGCTGTCGCAAGCCCTGGAGTTGTTGAACTAAATGATAGTAAATTATCTGAGCTGCTTTCCCAGTGGACGCTGTTATCACGAATATCTTTCTTTTGCGTTTTATCTGAATAGGTTGCATTTACAAAGAATTGAAGCGTCAATCCTTTTGGTACTGACTTTGCAATTGAATCTATAAGTCCTATTTCAATTTTTGTCAGAATCGCCGGCCCAACTCTTAATTCCGTAGAACCAGAAACACTTCCATCATCCGATGTCGCTGTAATTACAACCGTTCCAGTAAGAGATGAGGCTATTGTATTTGTAGAATTCTCAAATTTAGCAATAAGATCATTTGATGAATGCCAGATGACACTGTCAGACAGATCTATTGGGCCTGTACCATCACTAAACATTCCATATGCGGTAAAAGTTAATTTCTCTCCCAGATTTATTTTCTCACTTGAGGAACTTAAGAACAACAATTCCAATTGTGGTTCCAGCACGGTAATGTATGATTTATCAGAAAAGTTCGTACCGGGCATCGTTAATGTTAATGTAACTAAAGTTGGATAAGTACTTACGTCAATCGTAACGCCACCTGAAGTCTCTGTCGTTTCTGCAGGATGTGACGATTCCCATGAAATATCATTTGAGTTTAAAACGCTTGTGTATCCACTTGATAAATTGCCAATTGCATAAAGTGGGACAAATTCCCCATTAGCGATTGTTATCGATTCCGGCATTGCCTGTATTGATGTAACTATCGCATCATCTAAATTAATTGTTGCATAATTAGATACTGTTTCGCCAAGGTCAGTGTAGTCAGCAAATATTTTTACAATGCGAATATCAGGATTATTCATAGCCGTAACCTGACCGCTATTGGCATCAACAGTAGCCAGATTCTTATTTTCTGAGCGCCATGATATGTTTTTTGTATGTTCAGTGTCATCGGTATAATAGACTGTGGCTGTCAGCATTTTACTCACACCAAGGGGAATATGCAAAGTTGGTGGAAAAACGACCAGACGTTCTGGAATTGCTTGTGTAATACGAACTGGAAATTGTTTCTCAAGCCCTTCATTACAATTACAATTGATTGCAAGTGTTGTATCGTAGGGTATAGCATCTTTTTCAATCAGTGCTCCAATATAATAAATGCCTTCATCTTTATCATATACACTTGAAGTAATCCCTTGAGATTCAGGTACAATCCTCACATTGGACAAAGGTCGTTCATCTTTATTCGAATAGATTCCAATCACACTGACAGGTATTTTTGTTCCATTGGGTATTGAAATATCTTGTGGCGAAATTTTAATATCTTTCAATATTTCTTTTGTAACTTTAATAGTAGTAATACCTTGAATATTATCTTGATCTTTGATGACCACCTTTACATTTGTTTGTGTATAATCATGGGCAATAACCTCTCCATCTTGAGTAATCGTGGCAACTGTTTGATCTTCAATGTCCCAATCAAATGCATGCGTTTCTTCAGGATGGGGAAAACCATCAGTATAGATGACGATGGGAGTGAGTTGAAAACTTTCACCCAGGGGTAGCAAAACAAGCTCAGATGGTTCAATGCTGATATGATCTGGCACTGCTTTCGTGATGACAACTTCAAAGTTTTGAGATTCAGACAGCCCGTCACAACTTATTGTCATGGAGGCGGTATAGGAAATGTTTTCTGAATTAATCAATGCTTTCAGGTAATGTATTTTCTCATCGTCAGTTCGAACAGTCAGGGTATCTAAAGAAAATATTGGCTCGGAAATAACAATTTCATCAGTATTTGAATAAACACCAATCACCTGAAAGGATCTTTCTTTTCCATTGGGAATTTCATTTATTTCAGGTGACAACCTTAATGATTTTAAAATTTTAGGCCCAATTGATATGCTCATGATTCCCATAACGGAATTATTCATTCCAGCCAATCTTGCAGTTACAATTGGCGTTAGATCTGTGTAATTTTCAATATGATTGGCGACTGTTACCATTCCATCTTTCACAGTTACGAAAGGAGAATCAGAAGACCATGTAAAACTATGCGGAGCTTCTGGACGTGGTAGACCATCAGAATAGAATACAGTGGCTGTCAATTGCACCGAATCTCCCAGTGGAATGGACTGCCCTTCATTTGATGTTGGAATCTGCTGGATAACAATGTTATCAGGTTCAGCATCTTCAATCGTTAGCGTCTCTCTGCCTGTTATGCCTTCATAAGTTGCAATAATATCAACAGTGCCCATTGAAGACTTCGGTTTCACAATGCCGTTTTGATCAATTTCTACCAAGTCTTCATTTGATGCCGACCATTTAACATCAGATGTTACTGTCAATGATTTTCCCGTTGAAAACTCAGCTGTTGCTGAAAAAACGCTTTCTCTTCCAATATGAACACTTAAGCTATCGGCAGAAACTATTATTCTTACCAGAGATCCATATACAGTCTGACGAAAATGATCTCTTGCGTCATCAATACTGATCACATCTCTATCTTTATTGGCGGTAAATTGATCTCTAATATTGAACAATATTGTATCCATATCGCTTTCAAATTGATTGATATTGTTAAAGTCAATTGAGTGATCACTGATAATACTGGCAACTGACGGTAAGATTTCAATGCCATCATCAAGATATCCATTTGAGTCAATGGATTGAAGCAGACGACATATGGCAATTACTTTTGGATGGTTGAAATCAACATCTTTTTCATCCACAAGATCAATGGGTGTCATTTCTGCTTTGGCCCGGGCTGTTCCCAGTACAATATTTCCAATGGAGAATGTTACTGTTTCACCATCAAGATATTTGAACTCACCTTTATTGTTGGTAATCCCCTTTTGTGTAAGTGTTTCATAGTCGAGTCCCTGCACAAAATTGTCTCTAAAAACGCCGGTCTGAATTGTAGGAACAGTCACTTTTGCCTGCCCTGAAACATTAGAAATAATATCAATATATTGAGCGATTACAGTTACATTACAAATTTTATGTGCTTCAAACATGCCTTCATCTGTAATTGTTGCGACAGTTGAATCTGTCAATGACCATTTTGATTGCGCCGTTAAAACTTGTGTATATCCATCATTCCAAAAGCCTGTAGCAGAGAGTTGTAAAGAGTATCCCACAGGTACTTTTGGAGAGGATGGTTCTATTTCAATTCTATCAAGGCCAGGTTTTACAACTGATAGGTTACGTGTTTCTGTAATATTTTGATATGATACAGATATCATTGATTTTCCAACAGAACTGGCTTTAATACGACCTTTGGATTTTTCATAAAGGGTAGCCACCTGTGGATCAGATGAAATCCATTTCGTCGCTTCTAAGGTCGTAACGTCCTTAATCGTACCATCTGAATAGTTACCGAAGGCAGTAAAATTAACATCTTCTTCATTTAAGGTAAGCGATTCACTTTCAGGGTAAATTGTAATAAAATCAAGGGCACGTTCAAGTATTGTTATTGTTATTTCCCCAAAAATATTGTGCGCAAACGCTTTGATCGTAACATCTCCAATTTCATCTTTATCTGTAACGGCTGTAATTTGACCGGTATCGCTAATTTCAATAAGGTCTGAGCTTGATTCCCAGCGTATCACCGGATTGTTTATCCAGGAAGAAATGCCCGCAAATTTCATTGTGGAAGTCAATTGCATTGTTCTCCCCTTGGCCAGGGATGTTGCGGGTGCAATGATATCTACAGCAAGCAGATCGGATTCGTATACAGAAAGAGAGGCTTTATCACTTACTTGTAAGTAAGTTGCTGTCACTGTAATTGGAGTGTTCTTGGTTGTTACTGTTGGGGTAATTGCGCCATGAGCATCAACTGAACCATTCGTTGCAGTCCAGTTTACAAGATCTGTAACTACTTGAGTATAAGGCACACCGTCTGTTTCCTCCCAAACTCCGATAGCTTGAAACTGTTTGATATTATTGACTTTAACAAATGTATCTGAAGGAATAACAACAAGACGATCAATATTATCCTTAGTGACAGTAACGCGGATCGTTCTTGTTATTCCGCTATGTGATGCAGACACAAATGTGCTTCCGACTTTCATTCCTCTTACACCGTATATATGTGAGTCGACTTTCGGAACTATTTTTGCAATATCATTATCCTCGGAAACCCAATTAGATTCTGTTGTTATATCTTCAATCTTATTTCCTTTTAATGTATAATCTGAAAACGTACCCAGAGCCCTTAAATATACAATATCTCCATGTTGCATATTTAAACTGTTAATTGCTTTATCCTCATCCGCCTCATCAGTTATTTCAATCTTATCCAGCACATGTTCTGTTACAGTTAAATGCGTAATATCAGTTAGACCATATAAATGTGCAGTAATAACTGTGGGTGTCAGATTTTGCGCCTTTGATACCGCAAAAACTTTATTATTTACATGAACAATTGTTGCAGTTTCAGTAACTGATGAACTCCAGGATACTTTAGCGGTAACATCCTCAAAAGTGTCATCCGCATATTTGAGTGTTGCTGTATACTGTTGTGTCCGGCCCAAAGGTAAATTTATCATTTCTGGTAAAATAGATAAGCTGATTGGTTTTTTATCAAGTACTTCAACTGAAGTTGTTTGTGTTATATCAATGGTACTTGCTTTTCCATCCAGTGTTTTTGTTTTTCCTGATACAGTAATTGTAATATTTCCTTCATCATCGCCCATTAAAACACCGGTACGCGAGTCAGTGGTAAATTTTGCCTTTGTTGTATCACTGGATTCCCATTTCAATTGAGCGGTTATAAATTCTTGATGTTTATCTGTATAGATACCAATACCTGTAAAAATTTGCTCTTCATTCTTGGGAAGGGTAATGTCTTCAGGATAAATTTTAATCTCTGTAAGAACTGGTTCAATAATGTTGATGTGCAGTTCTGGAACTCTCACAAGAGTCTCCATTTGACTGTGTACCACGCGAATAATTGCGCTTCCTGTGTATGATTGATTTGTATCAAGCAGGCCCTTAAAATTTTCATTATTAACGCTTACGACCTCTGTATTATTTGAAGACCATCCCAACTCTGTTGTAAGCAAAATCGCCTCTTTTTTAGAATTAATACCCCTTGCATAGAGTTGCGGAGTCATTCCTTGCGGAAATGTATATGCTTCAGGTGTGGATGCAAAATTGGGGTAGACACCACAATCTCCAAAAGATTTATCTACACTGATCTGAATTTTTCTGAGTACCGCTGGCTTTATGACAATAGGTGCGATAAAAACATCACCTGTATAGGGACCTTTTTTTATTGTCACACGAACATCTGTTTCTTCTCCAGATTCTGCATTTTCAGTTGTTACTGAATATGACATGGTTTCGTATTCATAATTGAATTTAATGTTTAACGCTGTATCATGTGACCACCAGGTATCTGGAGATTCATCAGGGATAACATCAATGACAGTTCCATCAGTATAATGAAGTAGAGCTGTAAATCTTTGAGGTACCCCTTGTGCCAGTTCTACGTAAGGTGGATGAATTGAGACTGTCTTTGGTGCAGCTTCATCAACTGTAAGTACTTTTGAACCTGTAACATTATCCAGAATAGCATTGACTTCCAGATCAATAGGATAATTATATGTTTGTAAATGGCTTGCGTTGATCAAACCTTTTGAATCAATCATTGCAAGGCTTGTATTTGATGTTTGCCATCGCACTTTCTGGGTAACATTTAACTGCTGATCATCTGAATAGGTCGCTATTGCAGTTAATTGGAGGGTATCACCTTTTGCAACATTATCTGAATGGGATAGTATTTCAATTGAGACTGCAACAGGTGGTTCCACTGTAATTTCTGTTGAACCAGTGATTTTTTGATTTGTTTTAAAAGTCGCTTTAATTCTGGTTTTTCCAACATGTTCTGCTTTGACAACGCCGTTTACAGATATGCTCGCAACCAGAATATTGGAAGTCACCCAATCGACTTGATTGGTAATATCTTTCAAATCGCCATCAGAAAAACGACCTCTTGCAACAATCTGAATGCTTTGACCCTTTGCAAGTGTTTTATTTACAGGGCTCAGTTCAATATGTTCAATTGTTGCATCAACAACACTCAGATCTGCAAAGCCAGAAATACCATCAAAAGCAGCGCTAATTTTTGTTGTTCCAGGAAGAACCGCCTCTATGCGTCCTTTTTCATTCAGTTTGTGACTAAAAAAAGCAAATGAGGTGTTCGCCGATTCCCACACAACCTTGTCTGTAATATTTTCTGTATAATCATTAGAAAAAGAGCCAACTGCTTTGAATTGTAAGACTTCACCTTTTGCCAATTCATAGAAATTAGGTGAAATATCAATTCGTTGAAGCGCAGGTGGTGTTATGTGGAGATTAAGGCGACCAATGTCACCATCCAATATAGCATTAATCTGAGTTGTCCCTGGATTTTTTGCATCAAAAATAACATAGCCATTGTTATCTGTATTATTTGTGGAATCGGATATAAAGGAATCAGAAGATGCCCATGTAACTATTTCTGTGATATTTCGTGGCGCTTTATCTTCATCCTTGTAATGTGCATATGCAACAAAACCAATATTTAAGCCAATTGGAACTTCAGGCGTTGTTTGACTGGCATATTGCTCGTCTGGCGTGATTAAAATTTGGTCAATTTCTCCATAAATGGACTCTCGTAAATGCATTTGAGCATGTGTTGAGGTGACCAGTTGACGTTCACCTAAATCGGAAAAAGGAGAAGGGTCCATTGTATTAAGTCGATCCATTAACGCTGTGATTTCAGTATCAGTCGAAAAATCTGTCGTTGATATATCAAAAAATATTGGCCGCCCGGCGATTTCATTACGAATTGTATCTGAGAGAAATATTCCATTTTCAGTATTACCATCCTGATCCAGAGATTGAAGCAGCCGGCTGATATTTGTTACAGCACGGTTTTTAATTGGATCCTTTTGTGCACTAGCAGATGGTACCAAATCTACAGGACTCATTTGGCTTTTTGCAGGAACAGATTGTCCAAGAACAACTTTTTCACCTTGATACTGTTCCTCTGTTGGGCTAATTGAAAAAGTTATTGTCTCGCCTTCCATAAAGAAGAATGAACCATTAACATCTGTAACACCTTTTTGGGATTCCGTTTCATAAGACAGCCCTTGAACCGGACTATCAACAAAATGACCTGTTTGTACTGAGACGCCAGATTTCGGCGTGGACGTTTCGTCATCATCACAACAACAAGCGGTTAGTAGTGTAACGATCATGAATAACAGCGTTAAAGTTTTGACAAAAAATAGACTTCTTCTGTCCATAATTTTCTCCTTTTCCAAATTAGGGTATTTATTACATTTTTTTAGAATAGATTTTGGGGTAAGCAATGCAATACACCCGAATCTTGTTCCATTATAATATCCAAAAAGACACAAGATCTCCTGGTTTGGTTACTAAATAGTTCGGTGAGTCGCCATTCATTTCAAAGGATCATATGAGTTGAACGAAAGGCACTTAAACACAATTGTTATTTTTATAAAAAATATACAGTGTATAATTTATCCAATCATTCTATTTTATATCATGTAATTATGAATTTTCAAGAAAATTTTTAGTTTTTTATTCTGATCAAGATTACATATCTATCTGAGCGGATGCATTGTCTCTAAGTTCGGAAAGCCGAAGATGTTTCAAATATTGATGAAAATTGGAGAAATCGAACTGATTTGTTAAGGTTTTTTGGTTTTTCTATTCAATGACTAAACTATCCGATAATTCTCCATCAGGATTTTATGATGATGATATGAAAAAAATCATGATGATGACAAAGGAATCTTAACACTCAACGAAAATTCAATGCCTGAAACTTTTGAAGATACAACCTGTCCACTATATGGAGCGAAAAAACTGCTGTCAGTATCCCAATAATTAAGCTGCTTACTGTTTTTAATTTTCTGATTTTTTGATACAAAATAGCCAATCGCTTGTTCAATTACCCATCGGTTTGGCCATCGCCACTCAAATCCAGTTCCAAAATATATTGTATCTGGCTGATGCATCAAGTTCAGATGGGAATCAGCAACAGATTTCGGGTGATACGAAATGCCATTGCGAAGTTTAAAACTTTCTTTCAATTGCCATTCAATTCCCAAATGATAGGATACCGTATCTTTCATATTAGTGGGATAAGTAATTGCCTGGCCGGCAGATTGATCCAGCGAATCCAGTAAAAGAGACAATGGATTATTTTTATCATTAAATACAAGCTGATATGAATCCTGACAGGACCATCGTGTCCATTGAATATCAAACATTATTTGAATAGCATTTGATATTTTATATTGTGCGCCCACTTGTAGTGTATCTGGCCATTCAAGCTGTTCCAGTTCAACTGTATTTGAGGTATGTTGCTGTTGGATCAATTCTAAACCTGAAGAATCCAGTTGTTTTGAAAAGTATGGATTATCTCTACAGTACTTCGTTAAAGCCATAAAGTCATCAGAAAAATGAATATCCAGATGCCCGTTGGGATTTGTCGAAATTGAACTGCGATACACACACCCCAAAGTCAGTTTTTTTATTGGTTTCCATAAGAATCCCAGATTAAAAGACAGGGCCATGTCATCACGTAACTCTAATTGCATATCAGCCAGACCATCAAAAGGGCCAACATCTGGAACAGGTGGCAGAAACTGACTTTTAGCAAAACGTTCGTTCAGAATTCGAAGTCTGCCATTCTGCCCCCATGCTGTCTGCCCAAAACCAATAGAGAGTCCCATTGAAAATGAAGGACTCCATTGATATGCGATCGCAGGTGCTGCATATACAAAGTGCTGGTGATAATATTGTTGTGTTTGATACTGTGATGAATCATCTGGTGAAAACTGAATGCCTTGAAAAAAAGGCATATAAGACCCAATCGCCATGATCAACCTTGATTTTGTGGGACGATAGGTGCTTCCAACAGGTAGTGGTAAAAGCATGTGTTCA
>Ga0272440_1002684_pt1 | contig 13688 bp, 13 predicted proteins | sample SSMMMBAug17_FD_192440 | JGI IMG/M metagenome (GOLD analysis project Ga0272440, IMG submission 192440) | Marine sediment archaeal communities from Little Sippewissett salt marsh, Falmouth, MA, United States - SSM-MMB-Aug17 | ecosystem: Environmental > Aquatic > Marine > Wetlands > Sediment ...
GGAAAAACTAAATGGATATTAAAGCAGGTCGCAAGAAAATTTATTCCAAAAGAAATTGTCGAAAGAGTTGATAAGAGAGGTTTTTCTGCCCCTGTCAATCATTGGTTTAAGTGGAATAAAAAAGGGATGTATGATCGATCAGCTTATCGTAGAATGGTTTTTCAAGACTGGAAAAAAGTATACAATGTTTCATAATTGATAAAAAGGAGATATTTTGAAAACATTTATTATCGCGGAGGTAGGAATCAATCATAATGGAAGCATAGAAAACGCTTTTAAGATGATAGATGTAGCAAAAGAAGCAGGATGTAATGCTGCAAAGTTTCAGCTGTTTACTGCAAAAAATTTGTATCCCAAAAGTGCGGGAACAATTGATTGGCATGATGGTGAAAAATCTTATGACTATAATATATTTGATATGGTTGAACAATTTGAAATTTCACTTGAATGGATAGATATATTAATTGATTATTGTGCAAAACAAAATATTGATTTCATGTCTACAGTTTATGATATAGACGGTTTAAATTTTCTAATGCAAAAAAATGTTAGTAAAATAAAACTTTCATCATACTCTATTTCTCATATCCCATTAATTGATGCTTGTGCAAAGACGAAATACCCAATAATTTTAAGCACTGGTGGTGCTACACTTTCTGAAGTTGAGAATGCTTTATATACTGTTTTAAAATATCATGATAATATAACCTTGCTTCAATGCTCAATTTGTTACCCTACAAAACTGTCAGATTGCAACATGGGGGTACTGGATACTTACAAAAAGGCATTTCCTGATGTTAATATTGGATTTTCAGATCATACTATTGAAATCTCAGATGCTCCAGTTCAGTCTGTTTATCTCGGAGGAACAGTTATTGAGAAACATATTACATTAGATAAAAAAATGGATGGACCAGATCACTTTTTTGCCTTAGAGCCAGATGAATTAAAACAAATGGTTTTAGATGTCAGAAAGGCAGAACAAGATTTTATTAATAATAACTACTCAATTAATACTAAAATATATGGGTATAGTAGAAAGTATACTTATCCTCATGAGGAATATCTAAAAAAATTTGCATACCCTACACTTTTTGTTAATCGTTCAATAAAAATGGGAGAAAGAATATTACCAAAAGACATTTCAATTCTAAGGCCTGGAAAAAAACAAAGAGGGCTTGAGCCAAAGTATTATTTTTTATTTGAAGAATATAATATTATTGCAAATCATGATATGAAATTTGAAGATTCTTTAAATTGGGATGATTTTTTATCTGTTGGAAACAAACTATGAAAAAATTAATAATTGCAGCACATCCAGATGATGAAATCCTTGGATGTGGGGCAACAATAAACAAATACTCCAGTATCCATGATTTTTATGTGTTAATATTAACCGATGGTTCACAAACACGTTATGATAGATCAATGGACGATATACTAAAAGAGAATGCATTATCTGCAAACAAAATAATTGGAACTAAGAAAGTATTTTTTGAAAAACTTCCTAACCAAAAATTAGATGCAATTCCTCTTATTTCAATCATTCAGGTCATTGAACGTTATATAGAAAAAATTAAACCTGACACTATTTTTACCCACCATATTGGAGATTTGAATAAAGATCATAGGATAGTATATGAAGCTACAGTAACTGCAGCAAGACCTTTATCAGGCAGTATTATTAACAAAGTTTATACATATTTTGTGCATTCATCAACTGAATGGTATAATATAAGCGGAGAGCATGTATTTTTACCAAATACATATATTGATATTTCATGTTCAATTGAAAAAAAAATTGCAGCTATGAAAGAATATCCTTCCGAATGTAGACCTTATCCACATCCAAGAAGTCCAGAATCTCTAAAAGTACATGCGAATTTTTGGGGATTAACTGTTGGTATGGAATATGCCGAGCCATTTGCACTAATCAGGTCATTATCAGGAGACATATAGATATGAAAATCATTTTTATTGGTAGCGTAAAAATTGGTCACATAATATTAGAATCAATATATGAAACTAACTATTCTGTAGATACAATATATACACTTTCCTTGGATAAAAGAGAACAAACGTCAGGCTTTGTTGATTTTAAACCCATATCAGAAAAAAAACAAACTAACTTAATTAGAACAAATAATATAAATACTGAAAATCATATTTCTCAAATAAAAAATATAAATCCCGATATTATTATCGTAGCAGGTTGGCAAAGATTAATATGTAAAGAAATATTAGAAATACCACGATTAGGTACAATAGGTTTTCATTCTTCTCTTTTACCAAAATACAGGGGTAGAGCACCTGTTAATTGGGCAATAATAATGGGTGAAAAAGAAACAGGTATTACTATGATGTATTTATCTCCTGGAGTTGATGATGGCGACATCATCGCTCAAAAATCATTTCGAATTATGTTTGATGATGACTGTGGAACTGTATATGATAAAGCAGCAATTGCAGGAGCAGAACTAATAAAGGAGTATCTTCCAAAATTTGAAAAATCAAATGTACCTGGTATACACAATGATTCAATTTCATATCCAGCATATCCAAAGAGAACACCTGCTGATGGATTACTTGATTTCAGGCGATCAGCATTAGACATTTATAACTTTGTACGAGCACTTACGCGTCCATATCCAGGGGCGTATTATTATGATAATCATGGAAATAAAATTATTGTCTGGAAAATTGGTATTATTTTTGATGACAAACAAATAAGAGAGAATGACATTGTTATAGAAACCAACGATTTAAAGATTTTTCTCATTGACTATACTATAGAAAAAGGAAAACAGTAAACTATGAAAACAGATTTCAAAACAATTCCCAGAGAATTTGAAGTAAAAGGTTTTAAGATAAAGGATTTTGGTAAAATATATTTAGAAGATGGAGAGATGGTTTCCTTTGTAACTTCATCAAAAAATGAATGTGATTTTGTTGCTAAAGATTGGGGATTCTATCTTGGCCCATCATTAAACTCAAGGTTAAAAAAAGAGGGATTTAAAACTGCCCTGGTATTAAATGAACAGGGACAGCTCTATGTAAATGCTGTGTTAGAAGATAAAATAGATCTATTTCTTGAGTATCATAACACAAATCAAAAAAATGTAGTGTTATGCTGGTTAGATGAATGGATTGCATAGTTTATTGCCAATTTATAGAGAAAAAATTGTTTTTTTTTAATAAGTCATTTTGTTTTGTCAATATAATACTTTGTAATTCATCCTTACTTTGTTCTTAGTGATATATTCTGTTATATAGTATCTGAACGAAAAAGGCCTTTTTCACCAATAACTGCGTCAGATAAAAAAATAACCCTCAAAATATTAAATTACTTTGTTCTTAGTGATGTATTCTGCTATATAGTGTCTGAATGAAAAAGGCCTTTTTCGCCAATAACTGCGCCAGAAAAAAAAAGCCCTCAAAATATTAAATAAATTCCTTCAGTTATTTTTTTTGTCTTCCTTGTTCTTGACGAAAAATTCCTTTTCTGTTCAGACACTATATATTAATTAAACTTATAATATATTCTGACGATTTATAATATATTCTGAAGAACAATAATACAGTATTTTTAAGTATTATATTCATGGAGGTGATATGTTTTTTTGTAAAAATTGTATTCTTCCCACAACCCGCCCCCATGTTGAATTGGAAAATAAAGGCCTTTGCAATGCATGTATTGGATCTCTAGAAAAGGAAGATAAAATTGATTGGCAAAAAAGAGAAAAAGATTTGGAAAGGCTTTTAGAAGAAAAACGTTCCAAAGATGGGAGCCATTATGATTGTCTAATTCCAGTTAGTGGTGGAAAAGATAGTACCTGGCAGGTTTATATGCTGGTAAAGAAATTCGGGCTAAAACCACTTGCTCTAACATGGAAGCCAATGTATCGAACTGAAATAGGAAATCGAAATCTTGAAAATTTGATCAATTTAGGGGTGGATCATATTGACTTTACAGTTAACCCAAAAATTGAAAAAAAATTTATGACAAAAGCATTTATCAAATTTGGAACTCCGTCTCTTTGCGAACATATGGCAATGTTTTCCACAACACTGAGAACAGCGATTGCCTTTAAAATCCCCCTTGTAATTTGGGGTGAAAATCCAGGTTTGGAATATGGTGGCTCTTCTTCTGATCGTGAAAATCAATATATGGACAGGGACTGGATAACTAAATACGGTGTATCTAATGGTACTTTTGCCAGTGATTGGATTGATGAAGATTTAACAAAACAGGATTTGCTTCCATATACATTTCCCTCAGATAAAGAACTGGAAGACGCAAGAATATTACCAATATTTTTAGGATGGTATTTAAAATGGGATCCTCTTGAAATAGCAAATTTTGCTAAAAATATTGGTTTTGAGTGGGGAGTAAAACCACAAACAGGTTATTATAAATATGCTGACCTTGATGCACCTTTTATTGTAATTCATCATATGTTTAAATGGTATAAATTTGGTTTCACAAGATTATGGGATAATTTATCCATTGAAATACGAAATAAAAGAATGACAAGAAATGAAGCCATTGAATATATAAAAGACAATCCTGAAGAAACACCTTATGAACAAATTTATAAATTAATCAATTATCTTGAAATATCAGAAATGACTTTTTGGGAAATAGTTGAAAAACATAGAAATTTGTCAATATGGAAAAAGGATTCTACGGGGAAATGGTATATTCCTGACATTATTGATGAATTTGGATTTTTTCTACAAAATTATCTAAAAAGATAGAACTATTAGAATTATTTATTTAATATATTATGAATAGTATTTTATTCAGAGCAGATTCATTTACAGAAATTGGAACAGGGGACTTAATGTCTCTCATTCAGCTATCAAAATATTTTATAAAAGAGGGATGGGACGTATCATTTATGACACAAAGAACTGAGTCTGCAATTAAACTATTAGAGTCTCATAATGTAGATAATATTTTTTTTATTGAGTCTGGTAAATCCCTATCTTATGAAATAAATTATCTTAATTCTATAGTTGAATTGAATAATATCCAGGTATTATTTTTTGAGATAACAGAACGAAAATTAACTGAATATAAAGGGATTTCCAGTACTCCTTTTAAAGCATGTGTTTGTTTTGATGGACATGTACCCAATAATTTTCAATTTGTTTTAGATTGGAGTGTTAGTGCTCAATCAAATTATAATCAAAAGGAAAATACAAACACAATGTATCTTCTCGGACCTGAATATGTGATATTACCAATTACATTTGATAGAGAAAAAATTAAACAACGTATTTATAGCACAAAAACAAAAAATGTATTAATAGCAATGGGCGGAGCAGATGAATTTAATATTACTCATAAAATTGTTTCTGATTTAATTACGTGCAATTCATTAAACCTAAATATTATTTTAGGAGCTGGTTATTTGTACGAAGAAACCCTGATAAAACTCTTGCAAAACTCTGGTGCTAAATATAAAGTCAATAAAAATGTAAAAAATATGTTTTTAGAGTATATGGGTTGTGATTTGGGAATAGGTGCTGGAGGCTTGATAAGTTCTGAGCTTATTGCCACAAGAACTCCTGCAATTTTAATTTCAACATATGAACACCAGATTGACCGTTGTGAATATTTTAATAGAAAAGGTCTTGCTGTGTATTTAGGTCATAAAAAATATAATCGTGAGCAATTAATAAATAGTGTTAAAAATTCGAAAAAGCCAGAATCAACAAAAAAATTTAATACAACAGTCATAATGAGAAAATTTTATTCTGCTTATTTAAAATATAATCAAAAGAAATAACCAATCTAAACAAAAATGGAAAGAAAATCCTTTTATGGATACCTATAAATGCAAAATTTGCAATAATAACCTGGAAAAAATTATCATGACTTTTGACACACCAGATGCAATGGAAGTAGCAGCTAATGTTAAAAAGGAAAACTATCAAAGGAATTATTATTGCTGTGATTATTGCGGTGTATATCAGAGCGATCTAGCTTATAATTCAATTGACAATGATATATATAGCAAAAATTACTATGAACATGTTGACCATGAAACAATTGAAGGTAAATTCAATAGAGTTATGTCTATGACAGAAAATCAGTCAGACAATTGGAAACGAATTAATCGCGTTTTGAAAACTGTAAATAAATATCGAGAAAACTTAAAGTTATGTCAAGGTTCATCGTTGTTAGATGTGGGTGCTGGCACAGGAGTTTTTATTGGAAAGCTTAAAACAATTGATCAAAGTTGGACAACTAGTGCATTGGAACCTGATGCTCATGCGTGCAATCATCTTAGAAAAGTTTTGAATACAGAGGTTGTTGAAGATGTATTACGGCCTAGAGTTATCAAACAAAGATATGATCTTATTACATTAAATCGTGTATTGGAACATATCCCAGAAGTATCTCAAGTAATGAACCTGGTAACATCATTTTTAAAACCTGGGGGTATAGTATATGTTGAATTACCAGATATAATTACCTTGCATCATAACGGCAAGGAGGATGATGCCTTTGCTTCTGCACATCTAACTATTTTTGATATAAAAACACTTGTAATTTTATTTGAAAAATCGTGCCTTTTTCCACTTGAAATTAGTAGAGTAAAAGATCCAAGTGGAAAATATACAGTGTATGGTTTTGCTAGCTATCTAGATAAACGTGTCAATAATTAAAATAAATTTATATAAATATTAAAAAGATAATAACAAAATGGAAAATCCTCATTACACATCTATACAAGCGTATAAAGATAAATCTTATGAAAAATTTAAGAATTATGAACGCTTTAAATTTATTATTAAAATAATACATCCCAGTTTGAAAAAAGCTTCTTCTTTACTTGACATAGGTTGTGCAAAGGGCGAGTTCTTTTACGCAATTAAAGATGACTTTCATGATATTAGTTGTACTGGGATTGAGCTTAGTGAAGATCTGATAAATACAGGTCTTGCTAAAAAGGAACTATCTCATGTCAATTTTGTTAAAGCTAGTGCTCTGGATTTTGATTTAAAAGAACATTTTGATATTGCTATTATGTCTGGCGTTTTGTCAATATTTGATGATATTGATCCTCCTTTGGAAAATATGGCAAATCATATAAAAAGTGGAGGAAGAGGTTTTATATTCAGTGGCTTTAATACTAATAATATTGATGTTATTGTGCGCCACAGAAATAATGAAATGTCCTCTACAAAATGGGAATCAGGGCTAAACATGTTTAGTTTGAAAACTGTTGAAAACAGCTTAAAACGATTTTCAAATGAAGTGATTTTTCACAAATTTGTAATTCCCATAGATCTGAAACCAACTGATAATCCAATTCAATCATATACCCTGAACACAAAAGAACAGGGTCGAATTATATTAAATGGTGCAAATATTATTCGTGATTTTTATTTAATAGAATTTAAGAAAGAATAATTATGTGTGGAATAGCTGGATTTATATTTCTTGATAAACCGGATTTTGATGAAAACGTATTACTTCAAAATATGACTGATTCATTAATTCACCGGGGTCCTGACGATTGGGGAATAAAACTATATAAAGGTGATGATAAGTTTCCTATGTTAGGATTTGGTCATCGCAGATTATCAATCTTAGACCTTTCCAAAAACGCTCAACAACCTTTTTTTGATTCTGAAAAAAGAGTAATGCTGATTTTTAATGGCGAGATATATAATTATTTAGAGTTGAAAAAAGAGCTTATACAAAAAGGACACAGGTTTATAACAACTAGTGATACTGAGGTCCTTTTAAATGCCTACATTGAATGGGGAACAAATTGTTTTAGTAAATTTAATGGAATGTGGTCATGTGCTATTTTTGACAAATCTAAAAATTCAGTTATTCTTTCCAGAGATCGTTTAGGTAAAAAACCATTATATTATTATTTAAAAAATGGGGTTTTTGTTTTTGCGTCTGAGATAAAGGCTATATTAAAATGCTCAAAGGTTCCTAAAGAGCTAAATTATAAAAAAATATTCAGGTACATATCTATGAATTACAGATATGTTGATATTGATGAAGAATGTTTTTTTAAAGATATTAAACTAATTCCAACTGCAAGCTTTGTTGAAATTGATAAAAATTTAAATTGGAATTGTACAAAATATTGGTCATTAAATCATAATATTCATAATGATATTTCTGATCAGGATGCAATAAATACCTTTCGAGATCTTTTTATTGATTCTGTAAAAATAAGATTGAGAAGCGATGTTCCAGTCAGTTGTTTACTTAGCGGAGGGATGGACTCAACTTCAATTGCTGCGGTTTCCTATAAAGTACTGGATACACATATTGAAACATTTTCAGGTATTACAGGGAAAGAGAAAAAAATATATGATGAGAGTGAATATATTAACGAGTTGATTGCTGCCAATAATGTTAAGTCCAATTATGTGACAATGAAACCCAGAGATTTATTTGACACTGCAAAGGAGATGATTGAATACTATGATGAACCTGTTTGTACTGTTAGCTGGTATAGTCTTTATCTAATAGTACAGTCCATTCATGATAAAGGAATTAAGGTTGTTTTAAATGGCCATGGAGGAGATGAGCTATTGGGAGGATATTGGGATCATTATCATTATAACTTCAATGATTTATTTGAAAAAGGCAATATAAATGGATTGTTTAATGAAATTGAATCATGGAAAGATAACCATGGTAGAGATCCCCAGGAAATAGACAGGAGTATAAAGTATATTTCTCAACTTAAAAAAAACAGAGATATTGAATTATCAAAATTTACAAACTATGCTAATTTATTTAATTCCGAATTTGCCGACACTTATGGTCATTCAATTATACCTTGTGTTAGTTATAGCTCAGAACTAGATCGAAGGCTCAGAATGGAATTACTTTATGAAGTCACTCCAATAATGGTAAAGTCTGAGGATCGTAACACTATGTCAAGGTCAATTGAATCAAGGTCACCATTTCTTGACTACAGGCTAGTTGATTTTTGTTTTTCGTTACCTAATAGAATGAAAATCAGAGATGGTATTGGAAAATGGCTTTTACGTGAAGCTATGAAAGACATATTACCTGATAAAATCAGATTACGAAAAGATAAAGCTGGGTTAATTGCTCCTGCTGATAGATGGTTTAGAACAATCAATAAAGAGCAAATCATAAACTTGCTTGAATCAGAGTCAATAATAAAAAGAAAAATATTTGATAAAGAAAAACTATATTTAATGTTTAATGATCATTTAAATGGTACTAATAACCATCAGATGGTATTATGGCAATTAATTAACCTTGAGTTATGGCTCCAGAAATATTTTGATTAAATAGTATTATTCTTTTTTCTTATAATAATAATAAAGAAGTGTATAAACTATAATAAAATGTCAAGCAGTCTAAAAAATAAAATTGAAGAATATTTTGACCGATTGTGGCCACTTAATCGTAGCATTACAGGTGTGGATTATCGAAAATCTTTGGATATTCTATCTGAAATAATGCCAACAAACAGATTGAAATTTAAAACCAATCAAAAAGTATTTGACTGGAAAGTACCAGAGGAATGGAATGTAAAAGATGCATATTTTGTAGACTCAAATGGAAAAAAGCATGCTGATTTCAAAAAAAATAATTTACATCTTGTTGGGTATTCTATTCCTTTTCAAGGAAAACTTTCAAAAAAAGAACTTGAAAAGCATCTGCATTTTTTACCAGAAAAACCTGATGCAATTCCATATGTAGTTTCATATTATAAAAAAACCTGGGGTTTTTGTATCTCTTATAGGGAATATCAAAGTTTGCCTGAAGGAGATTACGAAATATTTATTGATTCTATGCATTTTCCAGGGCATATTGAAATCGGAGAAGTTGTACTTGAGGGTAAAACAGATGAAGAAATATTATTTTCAACATATCTGTGCCACTCTTCAATGGCTAATAATGAGCTATCCGGGCCATTGGTCATGGCTTTTTTATTTGACAAACTAAAGGATATTTCTGATAGAAGATACACTTATCGTTTTGCAATCATGCCAGAAACAATTGGTTCAATTTGTTATTTAACTGAAAGAGGAATGCATTTAAAGAAAAAAATGGTTGCTGGATTTCAATTGACCTGCCTTGGAGATCCAGGCAATTTTTCTTATAAATTATCAAGAAGGCAAAACACATTAGCAGATAAAGTTGCAACTTTAATTCTTAGGGATATGAATTCGACTAATATTTATCAGTTTGATCCCAGTGATGGTACTGATGATAGGCAATATTGTTCTCCTGGCTTTAATTTGCCATTTGGTTCATTAATGCGAACACCTTATAGTAAATATTATGAGTATCATACCTCTCTTGATAATAAAGATTTTATTAGTTTTAAAGCATTAGAAGAATCTGTTAATATTTATTTTAAACTTTTTAAGCTTTTAGAATATAATATTATATGGGAAAGTAAAAATCCATATTGCGAACCACAATTAGGCAAACGAAATTTATATCCAAATTTAAGCAGCTATAGTGGCCATTCTAAACTTGTTGGAGATTTTGAAGCTATAATGTGGTTATTAAATATGGCTGATGGCACTAATGATATTATCCAGATAGCAAATGTTTCTAAAGTATCAGTAGAAAATCTTTTAGTATGTGCAAAGGTTTTGTATGAAGCTGGTTTAATTGATACAAAAAATAATATTGCATCTGGATTAATGAAAAATTTTCATGAAGGAGAATATTGATGTCAAACAAATTATATGAAAATCCAGTATTTATTTGCGGTCATAGAAAAACAGGAACAACATTATTATTATGTCTTCTGGATAATCATCCTGAACTTTTAGTTTATCCGCCTGATAGCGTTTTTTTCTATGGTTACTACCCCAAGTATGATAGTGATGAATATTCAGCAGATGATAAAATAAACAGAATGCTTGAATATGTTCTACATCAAATAGAGTATGAAGTTAAAATATTGCCAGAAGATTTTCAAAAAGAAATTAATTTTCCTTTTGATAAATTTAAAAATGATTTTAAAGCTCTGGCTTTGAAGACTGATTTGAAGCCAAAAGATATGCTTAAATGTCTTTTTGAATCATATCGTATGAACTGGAATGGATCCCCAGAAGCAAAACTTTGTGTTGAGAAAACTTCAAGCACTGAGATATATGCCAATGAAATTATAAAATGGTTTCCAAATGCAAAATTTATCCATATTATAAGGGATCCCAGGGATAACTGGGCATCATTAAAATCAGGGTGGGAAAAAAGATATAAAGATTTTAATGATGAATTGAATCGTCTTATGCAAAGTATGATTGAAAGAGGAAGGCTTGGCCTGGAAATGGGTAAAAACAATCTGGAATTTTTTGGAGATGAAGTTTATAAAATAATTCGATATGAGGATTTAACAGAAAACCCCGAAGCTATATTAAAACAACTTTGTGAATTTTTAAATATTTCTTATCATTCCTCTCTTGAGATTCCAACAGTTTGCGGGCAATTGTGGAAAGGGAATAATTTTGACGGATTGACATTTAATAAACCATCAAACATAAATGTTGGGAAATGGAGAGAAAGAATAACAACACAAGAAGCTCAATTACTTGAATTTTATTTTACAGATATAATGAATCATTTTGGATATGAAACTGCTTTCCCTATTTCAGAACGTTTGAATATGGCAACTCAGCATTATAAATGGTTTAATTTCATACAATTATATTCTGGATCAACAGCAACACCTGAATAATAAATGATCAGGAGGAAATAGTGGATAAAAATATATATTTAGAAGAATTAATAGAATTAAAATCTATGATGAAACAGGTAAAAAATACTCCTTATAGTATATATGCAAAAGTATTATCTTTGACTATGATGAATATGCATTATGAGAGAGTAGCTTTTTCAATACAACCTGATAAGCATCCATATTCATTAACTAAAGATATTATTTATAATACAAAAAAAATGTTTGAGTCACTTATGGATGTGGCTTTTATTGAATCTCACAATAAGTATATTTCAGGTCATAAAGATAAAGAATTAACCAAAAAACACCAGGAACTATGGCAGGAAATATGGGATAGACACACTAAGGATGAATACAGAGAATTTATTGATTTAAAAGCCTATCGTCTGGAGATTAATAATTTAATTCCATATATTAAAAATAAAAAATGCGTTGATATTGGATGCGGAAACGCTGCATTTACTTTTGCTTTATTAGAAAAGGGAGCATCTTTTGTTACTGGTATTGATTTTGGGACAAAATCCATAGAATATGCTAAAATTATGGCAAAAGAATTAGGATATGAAGATCAAACCCGATTTTTAATTCGTCAAGTATATGATAATGGTCTGGAAAATGATTATTATGATTTTGCTGTATCAAATGGTGTTTTTCATCATTTAAGTTTAGAAAATATGGAAAAAGCTGTTTCAGAATCGTCTCGTATTTTAATAAAAGGTGGCTGGCTCTGGTATTATATTGATGGAAGCGGATCCATTAGTGCTGACTTATGGGATAATTCAGTGGAAATTCTTGAAGATGTTCCTGTGCTGAAAATTGAATCTATTTTAAAGGGATTAAATGTATCAAGAAATAAAATGGTTCACCTCATGGATAGTTTAAGCGCAACTTATATTCATTCAAGTTATAAAGACACTGTAGATATGCTTTCTAAATATGAATTTACGAATTTTCGACGTTTAGCTGGTGGTACTGCAACGGATCTTGATAATGTTGAATCTGATCCTTTTAGCAAAGAAAAATTCGGAGAAGGGGATTTACGAATTCTTGCACAAAAAAAAGAATAAACTGGGTGTAGCCAAAAGGAGATAAGGAATGGCTGATATTAAAATTACTATTTTGGTAGACAACCCAGATAGTTGGATAAAACCTTATGTTATTGAACTTATAAATCTATTAAAGAAAAAGGGCTATCCTGTAAGTTTAATACAGCATTATAGAGAAATCAAACCGGGTGATATTGCTATTTTCTTAAGTTGTAATAGAATTGTCCCTAAAAAAATTCTTTCATTGAATAAGCACAACTTGATTTTACATGAAAGCGCTGTTCCAGAGGGAAAAGGTTGGTCTCCATTAACCTGGCAAATACTTGAAGGAAAAAATAAAATACCAATATCTCTATTTGAGGCTGATGAGAAAGTTGATTCAGGTCAAATATATTTTCAGGATACAATGATATTTGATGGAAGTGAATTACTTGAAGAGATTCATGACATACAGGGAAGAAAAACCATTGACTTATGTTTGAAATTCATTGATTCTTACCCAGAGGTTGTAGGCAAAGCTCAAGAAGGTGCTGAAACATTTTATCCTCGCAGATATCCGGAAAATAGTGAGATAGATGTTAACCAAAGCATTGCTGAGTTGTTTAATACTTTTCGCGTGGCAGACAATGATAGATATCCTATTTTTTTTAATCATAAAGGATATAAATATATATTAAAAATTGAAAAAGTTGGAAAATCCAAATAATCCTGAAAATCCAGACTAAAAAAATCTAAGGAAAATAAAAAGTAAAAATAATTTAATAAAGTTTTTATATATAAAACCGATAGTTCTATTAAAAACATATAAATATATTATTAAATTTTACATTTTGTATTTTTTCCTGAAATGATTTGATTTTATATTTCTTTCAACCAGATTTTTTACAATATAGATAATTTAGAAGTCATATTATTAAAT
>Ga0272440_1002685_pt1 | contig 13687 bp, 12 predicted proteins | sample SSMMMBAug17_FD_192440 | JGI IMG/M metagenome (GOLD analysis project Ga0272440, IMG submission 192440) | Marine sediment archaeal communities from Little Sippewissett salt marsh, Falmouth, MA, United States - SSM-MMB-Aug17 | ecosystem: Environmental > Aquatic > Marine > Wetlands > Sediment ...
GAATTACAAGAAGCATTTGATATCATTCACTCGTTTAACATTAAGTATTCAATTTTTGTGCTTGGTGATATTGCAATTGCTTATCCTGAAAATAATTTCATAACTATCTCTCAAGGGGTTCGAGCATGTACTCTCAGTCGCCTATTCAATGGAAGAAATTTTGATATTAATATTGTTCTTGAGGCAGAGAACTACATCGCTTTTAATTTATCAAAACAAGAAAAAGATGCTGTAAAAGCTTTATATTCGGATTTTGTTACTCTTGAAGAACCAAGGTTAGGAGGTCATTATCGACTTTGGCCAGGATTGGTTTTACTGGGAGAAGGGAAATACACACAATCTGAAAAATTTCTAATAGAGGCAATAAAAAGAGGTCTTAGCCATTGGAGAATATACTGGTATACTGCATTATCATCATTCAACAATAAAAATATTAAACTTGCTGAAGAAATGACTATATCTGCACTCAAATTAGCTCCTTTTTATGAACCTGCAAAAAGATTATTGAAACAACTTGAAAAAGAAAAATATTATCGATCAATAATTGCTTTCTAACTAAACTTCATTATATATAATCCATCATAAAAAAAGAGCATTTAAAAATAAATGAAAATTTAGTGCCATTTAATACCAATCAAACAAAACTTGGAGAAATTATGAATATAACAAAACAAAAAAAGATCTTTTCCGATTCAGAAGGCAACCAGTGGTTTAATCAAAATATAAACTCAAATAATGCGAATATCTATATAAATGATAAAAATGATAAAACAATAGAGATACTCAAATTTATTGAACTGATTCCCAAAAAGGTACTTGAAATTGGCTGTAGCAGTGGAAAGAAACTTAACCTGATCAAGAAAGCATTTAGTGCCGATTGCTGGGGAATTGATCCATCATCTAAAGCAATCGAAGCTGGTAAAAAAGAATATTCAGAAATAGTACTCAATGTAGGAACAGCAGACGATTTACCCTATGATGACAATAGCTTTGATACCATCATTTTTGGAGGATGTCTTTGCTTATGTGATAGAAATGATTTGTTTAAAATTGCTTATGAAGCAGACAGATGCTTGAAAAATGAAGGAACCTTGATAGTAAAAGATTTTTTCCCAACCTTTCCATTCAAAAATAATTATTCACATGTAGAAGGTGTTTATATTTACAAGCTTGATTACTCCAAAATGTTTTTATGGAATCCATCTTATGCGGAGGTAGCCAATTTTGTGTTCAGCCATTCCGGGTTTGAGCATAGGGATGTACCAAATGAAAAAGTTGCAATAATTGTATTAAGAAAAAACGAGCAGTATGCATACCCAGTTGAACCCTTTAAATAGCTGTAAAAATGGCAGAACAAACATGTATTCGGACACTAAAAAGACTTGGGTACATTATGAATATGACAGAACAAAAAAATATATTTTCTGCTTCAGAAGGTGACCAGTGGTTTAATCGAAATTTAAACTCAAATAATGCGAATGCAGATAAAAATGATCACATTGATAAAACAATAGAGATACTCAAATCTATTGAATTTTTTCCTAAAAAGGTACTTGAGATTGGCTGTAGCAGTGGAAAGAGACTTAATCAGATAAAAAAAGCATTTATTGCAGATTGCTGGGGTATTGACCCATCATCGCAAGCAATCGAAGCCGGAAAAAAAAAATATTTAGAAATATCACTCAATGTAGGAACAGCAGATTCTTTACCATATGTTGACAATAGCTTCGATACCATCATTTTTGGATGCTGTCTTTACTTATGTGATAGAAAAGATTTGTTTAAAATTGCTTATGAAGCAGACAGATGCTTGAAAAATGAAGGAACATTGATAGTTAAAGATTTTTATCCAACCTTTCCATACAAAAATAAATATTTACACTTTGAAGGTATATATAGCTACAAGATGGATTATTCAAAAATGTTTTCATGGAATCCCTCTTACGCGGAGGTAGCCAATGTTGTGTACAGCCATTCTGGATTTTGTCTTAGGGATGTACCAAATGAAAAAGTAACAATAGTTGTGCTAAGAAAAAATGAGCACTATTCTTACCCAATAGAACCATTTAAAAATCTGTAAAAAATGACATAACAATTATTGGGGATCAAATTAATATTTATAATAAAAGACAGGCAATAAGGAAAAACAATGTTGAATAATAAAGTTATAATAATTACTGGTGGTACTGGATCTTTTGGTAAAAAGTGCACTGAAGTTATATTACAAAAGTATAAACCTGAAAAGATAATTATATTTAGCAGAGACGAACTCAAGCAATATGAAATGTCTAAAATTTTTTCATATGAAAAATATCCTTGCATGAGATACTTTATTGGAGATGTTAGAGATAAAAATCGACTTTATAGAGCTTTTAATGAAGTTGATATCGTTATACATGCTGCTGCATTAAAACAAGTGCCAACCTGCGAATATAATCCAATTGAAGCGATAAAAACAAATATTAATGGTGCTATTAACATTATTGATGCAGCCATTGACAATAACGTTGAAAAAGTCATAGCTTTGAGTACAGATAAAGCAGCAAATCCTATCAATCTTTATGGTGCAACAAAGCTTTGTTCTGACAAGCTTTTTATACATGGAAATGCTTATGTGGGAACAAAAATGACGCAATTTTCTGTTGTTAGATATGGAAATGTGGTTGGAAGTAGAGGCTCTGTTATTCCACATTTTCTTGAAATGAAGAAAAAAGGTGTTTTTCCTATCACAGATAAAAGGATGACAAGGTTTTGGATTACTCTTGAACAGGGCGTGAAATTTGCAATTAATTCTCTCGAAAGGATGCATGGTGGAGAAATTTTTGTGCCGAAAATTCCAAGTATGAATATAATTGATTTAGCAAAAGCTATATGCCCGGATTGTAAACAAAATATAATTGGAGTCCGTCCAGGTGAAAAATTGCATGAAGTTCTTGTGCCTGAGGATGAAGCTAGAAGAACACTTGAATTTGATGATTATTATGTTATTCAACCAAGTTTGCAGTTTTGGAATCTTGAAGAAACAAATCATAAGAAAGGAGTATTATGCCCAGATGGACGTAAGTATAGTAGTGATACAAATACAAAATGGTTGAATTCTGATGCACTAAAAACAATGATAGAGTCAATGCAAAATGAATAAAAAATATTCATATGGTAGACAGTGTATTGATAAAGAAGATATCCAATCTGTTGTTAATATATTAGAATCAGATATGTTAACTCAGGGGCCTGCCGTGAAACTATTTGAAAATGCTTTGTGTAAAAAATTTGGTTCAGCCTACTGTTCAGTTGTCACTAATGGCACTGCAGCACTTCACTTAACAGGCCTTGCTTCAAATTGGCAACAAAATGATACAATTCTAACAACACCTATTACCTTTTTAGCAACAGCAAATTGTATTCTGTACTCAAAAGCAACGCCAGATTTTGTTGATATTGAACCTGATACATACACAATAGATGTTAATAAACTTGAAGATAAAATTAAAAATTATGTTCAAAAAGGTATAAATATTAAAGCTGTTATTGGTGTTGATTATGCTGGACATCCTTGTGATTGGGAAAGTCTTCGTGTATTGGCTGATAAATATGAATTCCAACTCATTAATGATGCTTGCCATGCTATTGGTGCAAAATATCATGATAATGAACAATATCCTATGAGCTATGCAGATATTGCAGTATATAGCTTTCATCCAGTTAAGAATATTACAACAGGTGAAGGCGGTGCAGTATTGACAAATAATAAAAAAATATATGAAAAAATATTAAAGCTTCGTACACATGGTTTAGAAAGAAAAAGCGACTGGTATTATGAAATGCATGAACTTGGATATAATTATAGAATAACAGATTTTCAATGTGCACTTGGAATAAGCCAATTGAAAAAGCTTGGTCATTTTATTAAACAAAGACAGTTCATCGCTAAATATTATGATGAAAAATTTGCCAAAGCTGAACATTTTATCATTCCAAAAAAATCACCTTATGCAAATCATGCATATCATCTTTATCCGTTGCAAATCAGATTTGATACTGTTGAAATGTCAAAAGAAGAATTATTGTATCGTTTAAAATTAAAAAATATTTTTTGTCAAGTGCATTATATCCCGATTCATTTGCAACCTTTCTATCAAAAAAAATTCGGATTTAAGATAAATGACTTTCCCATTGCAGAACATTTTTATAAACAAGAAATGAGTTTACCAGTTCATCCACTATTAAAAAAAAATGACTTAAAATATATTACTGATACTATTATGGAGATTCTTAGATGAATTCATCTTTGTTTACACTGGGAACAGCACAATTGGGAATGGAATATGGTATAGCAAATAAAACAGGAAAACTAAATAAAAAACAAGCGTTTAGGTTACTTGATGAAGCAGTCTCACTTGATATTCTTAGTTTTGATACTGCATACGCATATGGAACATCTGAAGAAATTCTCGGACAATATTTTCAACAAAACCAAGGATTAAAACCAGAAATAATAACAAAGCTAAAACCTTTAGATATTAATTCTCATACGTCAGATAAGCAGGCAATTCAGCAGCTGGACGAATCATTAAGCATGTCAATTGAAAGATTAAAAATTGAACCTATTCCGGTTTTACTTTTTCATCGTTATGAAAATTTGATTTGGCACAATGGTTTTCTTTTGAAATATTTAATGCAGAATGATTTAGTGAAAATGATAGGAGTATCGGTTTCAACACCGGATGAAGCTGCTTCGGCAATTGTTATGAAGGGTGTATCTGCTATACAATTACCAACTAATCTACTTGATTTAAGATATTTAAATAAAGGAATTTTTGAATTAGCCACTCAATATAAAGTCCAAATCTTTATTAGAAGTATTTATCTACAAGGATTGCTATTTCTTGATACTAAGAACTTTCCTTCTTCCTTACACGAAGCAAAATTTTTGATAATCAAATTAAAACAGTTTTGTGTTGATTACAAGATCTCTTCACTTAAGAAACTAACATTTTCATTTTTAAAATCAATTTCAGGAAATAATCGAATTGTAATTGGAAGTGAAACTCCCAAACAAATAATTGAGAATTGTAATTTAATGAAATCGACAAAAGCTATGTCAAAACAATTAATGTCAAACTTATTAGAGATAAACACTGGCTTATCAGATTTCATTTTAGATCCAAGTTATTGGAGAGTATAAATTAAGGATATACAATGATTACTGCTATCATTCAAGCTAGGATGTCTTCAACTCGTCTTCCCAATAAGGTTTTGATGACAATCAAAAGTAAACCTCTACTATGGTACGTAATTAACAGAGTTAAGCAGGCTAAACTAGTTCAAAAAATTATTGTTGCAACAACAACATCTAGACAAGATGATATGATTGAACAATTATCTAGTAAATTAGAAATAGGATGTTTTCGGGGAAGTGAAAATGATGTTTTGGATAGATATTATCAAACAGCAAAAAAATATGATGTGGATAATATTATCAGAATAACTGCTGATTGCCCATTGATTGATTTCAGGCTTATAGATGAGATGATTAAGTTTTATATAGAAGGAAATTGTGATTATGTGTCAAATTGTCTGAAACCATGCTATCCTGATGGAATGGATATCGAGATTTTTAAATTTTCAGCTCTTAAAAAAGCTTGGAGTAATGCAAGACTTCAATCAGAGCGAGAACATGTTACTCCTTATATTTGGAAAAATTCTACCTTCTTCGGAAAAAATTTGTTTGTTTCTGAGAATTATTACTACCCATTCAATTTTTCTCATTTCAGGCTGACTGTTGATGAGAGGGAAGATTTTGAAGTTGTTAAATTTGTTTTGGAAAATTCGAAAATGGACGCATCCTGGTTAAGTTACATTAGTTTACTAACGAAACATATTGATATAATGCATAAAAATACTAAATATAAACGAAATGAAGGATATCAAGAATCTTTGTTTGAAGATGAAATATCAGAAAGTGCAAAGTTACAAAATGCGAATTTGATAATGCAGGAACGTGCAATAAACCGTATTCCTGGCATGACTCAACTTCTCTCAAAACGTCCGGATCAATTTTCTTTGGGTGTATGGCCTTCTTATTATAAAAAAGCAAAAGGTGCTGAAACTTGGGATTTGGATGGTCGTCGATATATTGATATGAGTTTAAGTGGGGTAGGTGCAAATGTATTGGGATATTCAGATCCTGATGTTGATTATGCGGTCATAAATGCTGTCAACAAAGGGTCTAACTGTAGCCTTAACTGTTTCGAAGAAGTTGAATTAGCTGATTTGTTATGCGAAATACATCCATGGGCTGATAAAGTACGTTATGCCCGTAGTGGTGGAGAGTCAATGGCAATTGCTGTAAGGATTGCCCGTGCATATACAGGTAGAGATAAAATCGCTTTTTGTGGTTATCACGGATGGCATGACTGGTACCTTGCTGCTAATCTTCAGGAGGAAAATATATTGGCTGATTACCTTCTCCCAGGGCTTATTCCGAGAGGTGTACCAAAAGGGTTAACGGGTACAGCATTTCCTTTTCACTATAATCAGTTGAATGAACTGAAAGATATTGTTGCTCTACATAAGAAAGATTTAGCTGCCATCGTAATGGAGCCAATTCGAAGTGATCAACCAGAATCCGATTTTCTTGAAGGTGTACGTTTTTTAGCAAATGAAACTGGAGCCGTGCTTATCATTGATGAAATTTCATCAGGATTTAGAATGAATTCAGGAGGTGCCCATTTGATTTTAGGGATAGAACCTGATATTGCTGTTTTTGCTAAAGCAATAGGTAACGGATATCCTATTGGTGCTATCATAGGCAAAGATAATGTCATGCAGGCATTTCAGAATACATTTATTAGCAGCACGTACTGGTCAGAAAGAATTGGACCAACAGCAGCATTAGCAACAATCCAGAAACATCAGAAAATAAATGCAGGGGATCATTTGATGAAAATTGGTAAAATTATTCAGTCTGGATGGGTAAACTTATCAGAAAAGCATGGAGTTCCCATTCATACTTCTGGGATTCCCCCTCTTAGCCATTTTAAATTTAATGACAATATGGCTTTAGAAATGAAAGCATTGTTCATTCAACTGATGCTTGAAAAGAATTTTTTAGCATCTACATCTTTTTATGCAATGGCTACACATACTCTTGACCATGTAAATCAATATCTAGAAGCTTGTGATGATGTTTTTGCTCAAATTCATAAGATTAAAATAAATAATAAAATAGAAGAAGTGCTGAAAGGAAAACCTGCTATCGCAGGATTTAAGAGGTTAATATAAAACATTTATAGTAGATTAGATATCAGAAATGTATGCAAAATTTACTACTCATTCGTGCTGATGTAACCCAAAAAGGAGCTACAGGACATGTAATGCGCTGTCTGACTCTGGCACATGGCTGGAAAGATAGAGGAGGGATTGTTGTTTTTTTGAGTTACTTTGACTGTGAATCAATGAAAAAACGCGTTTTGAAAGAAGGTTTTGATTTGGTTTCAATTGATTCACCTTGGCCAAATCAAAAAGATCTAAAGCAAACATTAAACGTTTTGAAATCATTAAAAGCGTGCTCCTCAAATTTTATTTGGACAGTCTTAGATGGCTATCATTTCAATCAGAATTATCAAAAGGCAATAGCTAAAGTTACGCATCGACTGATGATTATTGATGACTTAAATAACCATTCCTATTACCATGCAGATATATTACTTAACCAAAATTTCAATTCTGAACATATTCTTTACAACTGTGATAATAATACAAAATTGCTTTTAGGAAGTAAATACATCATGCTACGAAAAGACTTTTTAAAACATAAAAATTTTGTACGCAAGATTCCTAAAAAGGCAATTAATATTTTAATTATGTCCGGTGGAGCAGATATATATAATGTTATACCAAAAGCTATTCAGTCATTGCAACTTGTTAGCGAAAAACAATTAAAAGTAAAAATCGTTATTGGACCAATGAATTCAAAAATTGAGTATTATAAAAAGATATCTGCTAATTCTTTTGTAGATTTTCAATTTTTGTATAATATTTGTAATATCTCTGAATTATTGATATGGGCAGATGTTGCGATTATTTGTGCTGGAGGAACACTATGGGAATGCCTCTTTATGGGTTGTCCAGTTATTAGTTTTGCTGCTAATAAAATTCAACATTCTATCCTTCAATTGTTGCACGATATGGATGTTGTTTTTTATATTGGATATGTATCAAAAGTATTGGATCAAGATTTAATCAAATCAATTGAAAACATAATTATTTCTAAAGATTTGCGAAGTGTATTCTCTGTGAATAGCAAAAAAATAATTGATGGAAATGGTGTTTCGAGAATAATTGATGAAATGAAAATGATAGGAGGTAAAACGTCTTGAAAGCTAAGATCATAAAAGACCCGAAATATGGATTTTTAAGAACTGACCCTGTTCCTTCTCAAAAAGAAGTTGAGAAGTTATATTCTGAAGAATTTTATTCTTCAGAATATCAATATTTTAATGATTCATCGTATGAAGTTCAACTGGAAGAAAAAGAATTTCATGAAAGACGATGGGAATCAATTTTTCAAAGCATTATACATTTTTTTGGAAAATCCAAAGATCTTTCAATATTTGATATAGGTTGTGGTTTTGCTTTATCCTTACAATATTATCAAAAAAAAGGATTAAAAGTATCCGGAATGGATCCTGCCCCTGAAGCAGTTGAATATGCGAAAAAAAATAATATAGAAGTCCATTTATCTGGAATTGAGGACTTTAGTTGTGTTGGCAATCGACGTTTTGATGTCGTAACAATGATCAATGTGCTAGAACATCTTCGAAATCCTGCGGAAACATTATCAAAAATTAAAAAATATCTCCTGAAGGATAAAGGCCTATTGGTTCTTGATGTACCAAATGAATTCAATACTTTTCAGATCGTTGCTAATAAAGAGTATAATTTAAATGAGTGGTGGGTATGTCCTCCTAATCATATAAATTATTTTTCAGTTAGCAGTCTTAAAAAACTTTTGCATCTTTCCAGCTATAAAATTGTAGACTTCGAAACATCATTTCCTATTGAAATATTCTTATTAATGGGTGAAGTATATATTGGAGATCATACATTAGGTAAACAATGTCATAATAAAAGAGTTCAATTCGAACATTTGATGTGCAAGCATGGGCATGAAAAAGAATTAAGAGAGTTTTATAAAGCTTTAGCAAATTGCGAATTAGGCCGACAAATAGTTATGTTTGCTACACCAAATTAAGTGGTTAAAATATCAAGACATTATAGCTTAAAGAATAATTATGTATGCGACATCAAATTTAAGGAATAAAAATGGAATTTATCAATTTATCAAAGCATTATAACATAAAGAATGGTGTGATACATCCTTTTTCAAAACTTAGAACAATGAAACCCATAATCACATCTCAACAGCTTGATATTCTTAATGATGAAAACGATGATGCATATATTAAGTGGCTTATTGATCAAAAAATAACCGTCGTTCCCATTCGCCGAGTTTCTTTGGGAAATAGTTTTATCCATCGTATTGAATTTCCTAGAAGAATTCTTTTTGAAATGACAAATAAATGCAATTATCAATGCAAAATGTGCCCTCGACAAAAAATGTCACGCCCTGAGATGGATATGCCTACAAGTTCTTACTATAGAGTTATTGATGAAATTGAAGAATATGGTATTGAAGGATTATGGCTTTATCATCTAGGTGAGTCTCTTTTACATCCTGATTTTAAAAAAATTGTGGAATATATTTCAACCAAAAAAAAATTGGGCACTATTTGGATGAGCACCAATGGAATTCTTTTTCATGAAAACAATATCAATTTTGTGATTCAAAAATCTAATATTGATTATATAAATATTTCAGTTCATGCTGTAACAAAGGAAACCTATAATAAAGTTATTCCTGCAGGAAATTTTGATATTGTTCAAACAAATTTAATGAAATTTTATGAAATTAAAGGAAATGGTCATGCTTATAAAAGACCATTTTTGCATTGCCAAATGATTGAGCAAGAAACAACGAAACATGAAGTTGATGAATTTATCAAGATGCATTACAATAAGGCGGATATTGTAAGTATAAATATGTTGGAATATATAAATATTGGAAATAATTCATTTGGTTTATTGCAGAGAAAGCGTAAACCTTTAACATCATGTACGCGAGTTACAAGAAATGATTGTTTTATCTTTTCCAATGGTGATGTAACGCTTTGTGATGCTGCATTTAATGCTGAAATTTGTTTAGGAAACATCAACGAAAAATCTCTTTATGAAATTTGGAATGGCATCGAAAGAAAACGAATCCTTGAATTAAATGAAAAAGGAGAAATGTTCAAAAATCATTTTTGTAGGCAATGTACTGACTATGATATATAATTATTCTAATGTAAAAATAGTTCCTTTTACCGAAAATTGTATACAACAAACTTTTTCATGGGTTCAAAAACCATTACTGCGTCATTACTTTTTAATGAGAGACGAGCCTACCTATGAAAAAAGCTTAGATTATTTTAACAAAATATTAAATGATAGTAATCAAAAAGTTTTCTCTATCTTATGTGACGAAAAGCATGTTGGAAATTGTGGATTAAAAAATATTGTAAATAATAAAGAGGCTGAAATCTGGATATACATTGGGGAAGACATCGTCAAAAATAAAAAAGTGGGTACATTAGCAACTAAACTACTCATTAATCATTGCTTCAATGATTTGCATTTAATCAATATTTTTCTTCATGTAGCTGAATTCAATAAACTAGCTATTAAGATGTATAAAAATTTAGGTTTTTGTGAAGTACTTCTTAGTAACAATTCCGAATGGAAACAAATTGATGTAAAAGTAATTAAAATGGAGCTATCAAAGAATTCATGTTTGAGTGTTGCAATGATGCAGCCTACTTTTTTGCCATGGCAAGGATATTTTGAGCTTATTTATTGTTCAGATATTTTTATATTTCTTGATGATTTTCAATTTTCTTCACAAAGTTACCATCAACGCAATCGTTTGATGGTTAACAAAAATATGGCTGACTGGTATACTGTTCCAGTAAAAAAAAAAATATCCTTTAAGAAACCTCTTAATGAGACAAAGATAAATAATAATTTGCCATGGAAAAAAAAATTATTAAAACGTATAAAACAAAATTACAGCAAAGCAAAATTTTTCAATGAAGTGATGCCTGTAATTGAAAAATGGATATCGATAAATTATACATCTTTAGCTGATTTGAATATTAATTTTATAAAGGATATTTGCAATGCTTTTAAATGGAATACTGAATATATTTATAGTTCATCATATTCTACAAATACAGATAGATCCCAAAGAGTTTTAGAATTATTACACAAATTAAAAGCAAGACAATATTACTGTGCTAATGGGTCTTTTGGCTATATGTTACAAGATGGCATATTTCCAGTTTATGATATTGAAATATTTTTTCAAAATTTTATTCCAAAAGAATATCACCAAGTACTATCTACTGATTTTATACCGTATCTATCAGTTCTTGATGCCCTTTTTAATATTGGCTTTGAAGACACAGCAAATCTAATTATATATGGAACTGAAAATTGGTTGACCTGGCAAGATATGAAATCGCAATTTTCAAACTTAACATAGAAAGAATGAAGAAAGGTTTGTAATGAAAAAAATTGATGTGGTAGATATAAATGGACGAAGAATTGGCCCTGATGAGCCTGTATACATAGTTGCTGAAATGTCAGCAAATCATAATCAAAATTTTGAGAATGCTCTTAACATTATATCTGCTGCTAAGAAAATTGGAGCTGATGCTATAAAATTACAAACCTACTCGCCTGAAACAATTACTATAGACAGCCATAATAAATATTTTCAAATTGGGAGCGGTACAATATGGGAAGGGTGTAATTTATATAGTTTATATAAAGAAGCCTATATGCCTTGGGAATGGCAACCAAAATTAAAAGAAAAGGCTGATGAGATTGGTATTACAATATTTTCTTCTCCCTTTGATCATTCAGCAGTTGATTTTCTTGAGGATATGGATGTTCCTGCTTATAAAATAGCATCATTTGAAATAGTTGACATTCCACTTATTCGAAAAATCGCTCAAACAGGTAAGCCCATTATTATGTCAACAGGTATGGCTACACTAGCTGAGATAGATGAAGCTGTATCCGCAATTCAAAAAGAAGGTAATGATCAAATTGTTTTATTAAAATGCACCTCAGCATATCCAGCTCCGCCAGAAGAGATGAACTTAAATACTATCCCTCATTTAGCAAAAACATTTGGTTTACCTGTAGGTCTTTCTGACCATACAACTGGTATTGCAGTGCCAGTAACTTCTGTAGCTCTTGGTATTAGTTTTATTGAAAAGCATTTTACTCTTTCACGTGACATACCTGGGCCTGATAGTACATTTTCTCTTGAGCCTCATGAATTTAGTACAATGATTGAATCAATTAGGGTGGCAGAAAAGGCATTAGGACAAATAAATTACAAAGCTACTGAGAATGAAAAAAATCTTAGCACATATAGGCGATCATTGTTTATCGTTAATGATATGGAGAAAGGTGAAATATTTAATAAACTAAATATAAAATCAATTAGACCAGGAAATGGATTGCCGCCAAAATATTTAAATTTCGTTTTAGGACGAAAGGCAGCAAAAGATTTAAAGAAAGGAACTCCATTAGAATGGAATCTAATATCATAACAAAACTGCCTAAAGATGCTACGATGATACAAATAATAAACGAACTCTGGCGTTTGCCAAGAGATATTATTTCAGATGGCTATGATACGGCACTTAATGCATTGGCAGAAATTGTTCCAATGAAAATACATGAATATCCAACTGGAACTGAGTGTTGGACATGGATTGTACCTGAAAAATGGACATGCCATGATGCTTATCTTGAAACAATGGACGGTCAACGTTTATTTTCATATAGTGATAACCCATTGCATATTATGTCATATTCAATCCCTTTTGAAGGGGAAATATCTCAAGAAATGCTCTTTAAACATCTATATGTCCATCCATTAATTCCTGAAGCAATTCCTTTTATGCATAAATATTATGAACGTGACTGGGGACTTTGTTGCAGCAGATTATTAAAGGAATCTCTTAATGACAAAAAATATAAAGTAAAAATAGACACAGAATTCAGCAATGGACATCTTAATGTAGGAGAAATAGTAGCACCGGGAAGCAGCGAAAATATTTTTGTTCTTTGTGCTCATCTTTGTCACCCTGCAATGGTAAATGATGACCTTGCCGGCGTTGTTGTTGGTATTGAAGTTATGCGTGAATTATTAAGGAGAAACAACTTACATTATACTTATAGATTTTTAATTGTTCCTGAAACGATAGGTTCTGCTGCATATTTAAGTCATAATGAACATTTGATACCAAAAATGAAAGGTGGGTTGTTTTTAGAAATGCTTGGTTTGGATAATCCTCATGCTATGCAATTATCATTTATGGAGAATACAGAAATGGATAAATGTTTAACAATGATATTAAAAGAACATGATCCAAATTCATGGACAGGTTCTTTTTGGCATCCTTCATTATTCAATTAACACATTTATCAAAATTCACTGATCTTTGAAAATACATTTTTTTAATTTTTTTTTAGAATAAGTGTAAGAATTTTTATTTTTTCGTGTCTA